>Ga0228619_1000456_pt1 | contig 18575 bp, 30 predicted proteins | sample 22DmetaG_FD_190065 | JGI IMG/M metagenome (GOLD analysis project Ga0228619, IMG submission 190065) | Seawater microbial communities from Monterey Bay, California, United States - 22D | ecosystem: Environmental > Aquatic > Marine > Coastal | place: USA: California | collected 2016-10-12 | reverse complement strand
AGTTCATAATAAAAAAGACCCTTTCGGGTCTTTTTTTTATTTGCCGCCTTTTTTCTTTTCGACTGGCTTTTTAAAGTAAGTGTGGTTTGGATCTATCATGACGTTGGATACATAGTGCGTTTGAATTCACTAATATCCTTTGCTGCATTGTGGTAACCGCTTTGACGCAGTTGACGAATAGCCATACAGTATGAACGGTATTCCATTGCTTTCATAAATCTCTTAAACATTATTTGTCCTCCAACATTAAACGTTTTGCTTCTTCATGGTAGCCTTCTCTCCAAAGTGCTTCAGCTGCTCTTGCTCTGCCTGCTGATTCACCAAATGCCCATGCACCCATTGCAAATGCTACTAAGCCTCTACTTACCATCTTACCTAAATTAGATGTTTTATTCATTACTAGTGTAGCCATTATACAAAACCTTTCAAGTTAGCATTAGTTTCGATATTTGTAATTTCTGAAATATCAGATAGTGTTACTTGCTCTGGTTTCTTGTATGAGCTGTGTGCAATATGATAAATGTCGCCACGTGAGATGCCGATATCATTTAGCTCATGGTTAGTTAGCATTTGAAGTTCTTTGATAGTAGTGCGAACAGCCGCTCTATACTCTCTATTTTTATTAAAGTTAATTAGTGATGTGATAATACTATTAAGCATTAGTTTATTCCTTGTGTGTGTCTAGTAGGCGCTTGCCCATCGTTTTCAATCATATAGTTGTAAGCAAACTGCCAATCGTTTGCGTATTCAATTTTTGCCCAAGTCAATAAATCTTTTCTGTAACTTGCAGACATTTTGCGTCCGCCAAAAAGATTTGCAAAGGCACCAAATAAGTTTAGTGTCATTTTATTTCTCCATTTTAGGATGCTTGAGGAAAGCAATACCCCCTGTCTTTTCAGGGTGTCATTCGTTTGATATGGCAGTCTGCGCCTGCCCTAGTCTTTCCCAGTGCCGAATAGTGAAACGACAGTGTGTTTCTCTACTATTATTTAGTATAATATAGCACTAAAAAACACCAAAAACAACTGCATTCTGCGAAGACTCGGTATGCATCTGATGCAACTGTGACACAATGTCAAGTAAAAAATAATACTTGACATTGGTATGTTTAAGATATATAATAGTATTAAATTATGGAGGAGTAGTATGGCTACTATATTATGCGCTAAATATCAGAAAGAATTAACACAGTTAGAGAAAGCACCTTTTCCTGGTGCTGATGGACAACATATATTCGAGAACGTAAGTTCGGCAGCATGGGACGAATGGCTTAACATTCAGACAATGATTATTAACGAGAACCGTTTGAATTTAATGGATGCTGAAGCACGTAAATTCTTAGCAGAACAACGTAACAAGTTCTTGTTTGAAGGAGAAGAAATTGAAATGCCAGATGATTATATAGATCCGAGTGTTCCTAATCTGCGATGAAATTAACTTATAAAACAGTTATACCATATGATGAAGTAAATTCTAATGGTAGCATTAATGGCGGATATACATTTCAATTAATGGACTTAGGTGCAGTGACATTTATCAATGAACTGTTCATGAATAGAATACCAGACACAACTCTTGTAACGAGTAGTGCAACAGTAAAATATAAAGTACCGGTATTTCAACATGAGTATGCTGAAGTATATGCAGAAGTACTAAGTATTACGCCGGGTACACTAACAATTAGCAGTATCTTAAAGACACGACAAATTAAAAGTACTGAATGGGTTACAGCAGCAATTGGCGAATTTAATTTTTCATTAATTGATCCTGTTACTAGAAACATAGTACGAATTCCAAGAAAGATAATAAATGAAATTAAAGGGTAAAGTATTAGTAACCGGTGGTGCAGGATTTGTTGGACGTGAAGTAGTGTTTAATTTAATTAGACGTGGATACGCTGTTACTGTGTTAGACAAGGCTGAAAAGCCAGAAGACTTTAAACTAGTGAAGTACATTAAAGGTGATATACAAAATGCGGCTAAGTGTGTAATGGCATCTGCTGGCCAAGATTATATTATTCATCTTGCCGCAAAGCCTCGTATACCAGAAAGTTTTATTGACCCTGACTCTTATTATGAAAATAATGTTACTGGCACAAAGAATATGCTAACTGCCGCACATGCGGTTGGTATTCGTAAATTTGTTTATGCCAGTAGTAGTTCTATATACGGTAACAATCCAGCACCCCACAAACCTTATCATAAGCCAGACCCACTTAATTACTACGCTATGACTAAATTGTTTGGTGAGCATTTATGTAGACAATATAAAAATATGTTTGATGTCAACTATAATGTATTGCGTTTCTTTACAGTATATGGTCCAGAACAACCCGGATGTGATGATAAGGGATTGATGATTGCTAAGTTTGCAAGACTAGCTAAAGACGGAGAAGCATTGACTGTACACGGTGATGGCGAATACAAGCGTGACTATATTCATGTAAGTGATGTAGCAGAAGGTATTATTGCTAGTATGGAATCTAAAGTAAAGAGTGAGATATTTAATTTAGGAACTGGTACTAATATATCAGTTAATTCAGTAGTTGATATCTTGCGTAAAGAGTACCCAGGACTTACTGTAGAGCATACAGAGAAGCCTAAGGGTTACGCATCAGAAACACTAGCAGATATTTCAAAAGCAAAGAAGTTACTGGGATGGGAACCAAAAGTAAATCAACTTGATGGGATCACTGCTTATTATAAAGAAAATAAATAATATCTATGAAACACCCTGATTATCATATTAGAACTAAAACCAATAATGAACGTGCAATGACAATTTCAGTTGTTATTCTATTGTTATTTGTTGCTATAGAACTAGCTGGAGCTTACTATAGTAACTCACTGGCGCTCTTTGGCGATGCTATGCACCTTCTAACAGATGCATTTGCACTAGGTATTGCATTGTTCGGCTTCTGGTTAAGTCGTAAACCACCCACTGAAACATACTCATATGGATATATGCGTAGTGAAGTGATCGCAGCATTCTTTAATGCATTGCTATGGTTCATTATATTTGCTTATATTATATATGAAGCAGTATATCGTTTCATACATGTAGAAATAGTCGATGTAACAATAATGATGCCAATAGCAATTGCAGGCCTTATTGTAAACTTGGTAATATTTAAAATATTACATAACAATAGCGACGATAACATAAATATGCGTGGAGCTATTCTACACGTATTAATGGACATTCTGGGTAGTATAGGTGCTATTATCGGTGGTATTATTATTTACTTCACAGAATGGTATCTTGCTGATGTTATTGTAAGTATTATCCTGGCTAGTTTAATTTTACGAAGTGGTATTAAATTATTAGCTGATTGTGTTCGTATTATGATGATGGGTAAACCAGAAAATATTAATGAGCGTGATATTAAAAGTGCTATTATGACTTCAGTAGAAGATGTAAAAGAAATACATCATATTCATATGTGGGAAATAGCAAGTGGTCAGCCTGCATTAACAGCACATGTAGTAATGATAGACGGAGGTAATTGTAATGAAACAATTTGGTCTGTTAAAAAGATTTTGATTGAAGAGTTTAATATTTTTCATTCAACTATACAAGTAGAACATAACGAATGTCCAGACGAGGAATTATACTATGACAAAATATAAACTAGTAGGTGAAAATGATCCTATACTAAAACAGAAATGCACAGATCATATTGTTTCTGAACATACAGAACAACTTGCAGTTGATATGATTACTACAATGCAAGAGCATGATGGTATTGGTCTTGCGGCGCCGCAAGTAGGATTAGCAGAACGAGTATTTGTAGTCGGACATAAATCTCAGGGTTTTGTAGTATGTATTAATCCTGTTATGACTATCGCAGAAGATGCAGAAGAAGAAACATATACAGAAGCATGTTTATCTTTCCCACATCTTGAACTTAAAGTAAAACGTAAAAATGCAGTTTTACTAGAATATACTAATGCGCAAGGTGTACGTAAAGCAACTAAGTTTGTTGGTGTGTGGGCGCAAGCAATTCAGCATGAAATGGACCACTTGGATGGTGTTCTATTCCAAGAACGTGTTGGCGGTACAACATTAAGTCTTGCTAAGTCAAAGCGTAGAGAAAAACTTAAAAGAATTTCACGTCAGAAAAAGTAATGGACAATAGTGATTATACACTTGTAAGTTTTGGTGATAGCTTTACCTTTGGTCAGGGGACAATATCACAAAATGATTTTCCCGCCGATTCAGAATGGCGAAGTGCGTGTAACGAAAATAGTTATACCCGCTTTTTAAAAGATACATTAGGATTTAAAGACTACATAAATCTTGGAGTTATGGGTGCAAGCAATGAAACAAGCTATGTCTTGCTTTCTGAATTCATGCGTAATAATGATACTAGAAAATGCTTCTTTTTAATAAATTTCACAGCACCAGAGAGACATGATTTCATACAGCGTGTAACTGATAGAAAAGATGAATTCGCATACCATTATGGCACTATTCGCACCGGCCATCATCCTGGATCACCTGATTGGGGAGAATATCGTAAACATACTGGACTTTATAATACTAGGTCCAGGTTTTGGGAAGATTATTGGACGAAGTTATACACACAAGAGTATGCATTCTTTAAGACTATACAAATATATTATAATATAAAGTTATTATTATCTGATCGTAAGCATCTAATGTTTGATTTATTAAATGATACGGCAAGACTGATAGATAAACAAAGTATAAAATCTGGCTTTATCACACCTAATATTGCAGATAAGTTTGGCTATTCGCAGTCTGTAAGTGATAAAGGATTTACTTTAGACTCTAATATAGACTTATTTAATAAATACTTAACTGATATCAAGTTAAATAACAACTATCTGAGTTACTTTGAATTAAATGAAAAGGGTAGTATATATCAGGAACTGAGCAACAACACTACAGTAGCCCATATTAATACACATATTAATAATTTAGCCCGTGTAAAAAAATTAAACTATTTAAGTAATTTAGGATGTGGGCATTGGAATGTAGATGGACATTCACAAATCAGTGAAGTGCTTACAAATTATATAAAAAATGGAGAATACAATGATTAATTGGATTAAAAACAGACTGACAGAACGTACAACACTTGATGGCGTTGCACTAGTAGCAACAGGTGTTGCGATGATTATCGTACCTGTGAACTTAATTGCATATGCAGCAATTGCATATGGTTTATGGACAATCTGGAAGTCAGAGTAATAAAATAAATGAATACAAAAATAAAATTAGCTATTAATACACCCAAGAGAATTTTTTCTTTTGGGTGCAGTTACACGCACTATGCATGGGGAACATGGGCAAATATCATAGGATCTGAGTTTCCAGATGCAGAGTTTAGAAACCTCGGTAGGTCGGGCGCAGGTAATCCATATATACATAATATTATTATGCAGGCTGATAATGTATATAAATTTAATAAAGATGATTTGATTCTGATAGAATGGACTAACGTATGTAGAGAAGATAGATATTTACCTGAAAAACATGGCGGATGGGTTTCTCCAGGAAATATATTTACACAGTCAACATATGACAAGTCATTTGTTAAAAATTATGTTAGTGAAATAGGTTCATATGTTAGAGACTTTGCATTAATTAAAAGCGCGGAAGATTTTATTAAACACCGCTCTCCATACCATATGACTAAAATGGTAGATTTTAGCTATGCAAATCAATGGGCAAATGATCAATTTAACAGTGAGACTTATACTCTACTACAAGAGATGTATAAACCAGTGTTAGATAATATACTACCTAGTATGAATCACGTATTATGGGAACATAATATAGGATTAAAACAAGAAAGAGACAGAAAGCTAGTACATGAAAACTTTACTGATGGCCATCCTAGCCCAGAAGAATACTATAATTATGTAACAGAGATGTTTGATCATGATTGGAGCAATAGAACATCAAAACTTGTTAGAATAGCTCAAAGAAATTGGATTAGAATTTTGCATGATGAATGCGTTAAGCAACGAAAATTTGCTTTTTGGGACCAAAAGTTAATGCCAATGCGTGATGAATTACATAAACATGCGATGATATATGATAGTTTGGATGTAGACGACTCCATTAAAAGGTGATAATTTTGTACACGTTAGCGATATCATTATAGATAAAGTGTAAATACATTTACTCAGTAGGAGTGTTACAATGTCTGATAAAGAAATTAAAGAAGCATACAGAATATTTTGGATGGTCAAGGGTCATTTATCCGCGAGTGAAGAAACTGTATTGTCGTGTGCAGATGGATACTTCAAACGTCTTTGGTGTAATAACGAAGCATATCTACATGAAGAGGGCTTTGAAGAAGCCTGGAGTAAATTAAAAAATAATATATAAATATATGTATGACTAATACATGTTCATTATTATGGAATCATACCAGACTACACGTTGATGGTAGTGTACTCCCATGTTGTATTTTTGATACTTCTAAAATACCAAATAAAAATATAAAAATACCTAAATTAATAGACGGCATCGAAAATGCATTTAATTCAGAGTTGTTTGATGATGTAAGAAATCGAATGACTAACAATGATGCTGTGCCAGAGTGCAATGCATGTTGGAATCTTGAAGACGCAGGTGTGAAATCACTGCGTAATGAAATGAATGAAAGATTTCAGAGCAACGATAAAAAGATACGATACATTGAAACTGCATTCAGTACACATTGTAATTTAACTTGCAGAATGTGCAATGAAGACTTCAGTAGTAAATGGAAACAGTTAATACACCCAAACATCAAACCAGACTTGGTAATTGATAACTTTGATTTAGACAAGTACGATAGTGACTTATCAGAATTGCGTCTTGTTAAACTTGTTGGCGGTGAACCAATGATTGATAAGCAACACGTACCATTCTTAGAAAAACTAATCAGTAAATCTTCAGCATCAGATATAGAATTAGAATATCATACTAACGCTACTGTATCACCTAGTAAAAAAGTTATTGAGTTCTGGAAACAATTTAACAAAGTAACTATAATTTTTAGTATTGATGGTATTGGTGAAGTAAATGAAATATTAAGACCTCCGCATAAATGGGAAACAGTTGTTAAAACAATTGAGTTCTTTAAGAATATAACAGGTGTTAACTTTAACTTCAAAATGCACACTGTAATTAGTATATTAAATATTAAAAGACTGCACGAAGTTATAGGATATTCTATGCAAGAGTTTGGCGACGATGCTATAGGGTTTGATTTTCTACAATATCCATCACATCTTTCCATACAGAATACCAATATTAAAGCAGAGTTAATTGAATTCGTTACAGAGAACTATCTTCCTATATCACCAGATGCACAAGCAGTAATTGAGTATATTAAAGGTGATAGCAATATGACATTCAGTCTACAAGAAGTTGTTGATATAGAGAACAAATCATTAGTAAGTGGTAGCGTAGACAAACTGTTGTTTTAATACAACACATTATATATTAAATTAAATTAAAGGTTGATTAGCAACGCATTTTATACTATATTAGTATAAGTAATAACAGAATGAGCAAAGTATATAAGATACTTACGCTCATTTTTTTCATGACAGATAAGGACTTAAACTATGAAACTACTACTAACCACGGTAGCCGCTATTGCAATGGCTACAACATCTTTCGCAGCAGATTTGGACGCTTCAATCGAAGTAGAAGTTGCTAAAGATCAAACAACAGACAAGTACAAAGGCAAAACAACAGTAAATCTTGATGTAGCATCAGATAACGGTTTGGCATTTGGTGCAATCTCATTTAACTCAGTTGATGATACATCAGTTGGTGTTGATGAATGGCATATCGGTACAACTGTTGCTGGCGCAACAGTATCATTCGGTGATCACGGCGGCATTATGCCAGAGGCTGTAGCAGATGCAGGCTTTGACACATTAACAGATACAAATGCTGCAATGGAAGAGTCAGTACAAGTGAGTGCATTAGGTGCATCAGTTGCACTAGGCTTCACAGATATCCGCACAGACGCATCAGAAATTACAAACATTCAAGGTGCATATTCATTTGGTACAGCTATTGCAGATTTAACTGGTGCAGTTGATTATAACCGTACAACAGAAGAGTATACATATGCAGTACAAGCAGGTACAGAAATCTCAGGCTTAGCAGTAGGTAGCACAGTAACATATGCACTATCAACATGGGCATATGAAGCAGACACAACAGTAATGGGTCTAACAGCATACTTGAACGGTGACGAAAACGACACAATTCAACACGTTGGTGTATCACATACACGTGACTTAAACGGTATTGGCTTAACAGGTGAAGTAGATTATGATACAGATAGAGAAGAACTATCACCATCTGTAACACTATCATTTAACTTCTAAGTTAGAACATATAAAGAATTAATTAAAGGGAGCTTAGGCTCCCTTTTTTTATGATAAATATTAGTATCAAACGGGAGATCAACAAATATGTCTGCATGGAATAATGGTGAATATAGTCTACTTAAAGGGTTTGCAAAACATGTTTGCGATACTGATAATTTTAATAATAATTTAAAAAATTGTGAGATTTTACATACACATCAAGGACCAATAAAAAAAGGTGGACTGTCAACAATAAATGCACCCAACTGTAAGGCTCATAAATTTGTTCGGGATAATCAAACTTCGATTCAAGATATAGTTAAACAACAGTTGAAATTAGATCGGACACTAGATTTAAAATTTAGTGGCAGTCTTATAACAACTAACGGCGGTATACCAATGCATAGTGATTGGTATCCAGATAATGAACGTCAAGAACCTGATGCAGTTGTAGCGAGAGCTATTCTAACAATTAATCCAGAATATGTATTTGGAACTGATGTATTTTGGGATAGGCTTGATATGTCTAAAACAGAATGCTTAGGTGGATATCCAGGTGATCTTCTTATGTTTAAATGCTCTCCAATTAGTTTTCATAGTGTTGGTATGCGAACTGAAGAACACGCAGATAGATACTCCATTAATATGATGTTTAGATACGTTAATTAATTTTTTCTATTGACACAGCTATCAAAATATGTTATAAATAGATTGTAACGTTGAAGTGATTTGACGATTGGACAGGACCGCGGGGCAGTACCGCGCAGCTCCACCATAGATACACTGTTTAAAAAGGAACATTGTTCTGGGCATGGCCAACGAAATCTCCTATTTGAGGTTGGCAGTGTATCTTTGATGGGGCTGAACTAGGATCGACTGACAAGATAGATGAATGGAGTTACCGGGATATAAGCGCCGTTACCGCGAATAAACTTTTTAATTGCAAACGCAAATAAAGCGCCAGAAATGGCATTAGCGGCTTAATTTAAGCACGTGGGGGTTGGTAACTGACCTAGCAACAGAATAGTTACAACACACACAAACACACAAAGGAGAACATAATGTTCGATATACTAGAATTAAATACAAAAAAAATGACAGAAATGGCTGAGAAATTTAACGAGCTATATAAAGATACTGGTCTAAAACCAGAAGCATTTATAGAAGCATTCTCAAAAATGTCAGCACAGGCACCAGCAATGCCGAAAGTAAATTTTAATAAAAATGGTTATGAAATTCGTACACAAGTGCTAGAAATGGCTCAAGGTAATGTATGGAATGACTATCATGCAAAATTTGCAGGATGGGAACAGACTGTAAAGCGTGATCAAGAAACCGGTGAAGTTGTTAATACAGTCACACTTCCGGAAATTCCTGGAGCAGATGAAGTATTAGAGACAGCACAAAAATTCTATGACTTTATAAACAACAATAAATAATTAACACAAGGGAGACTCTACTTTGGGTCTCCCTATTTTCATGGAGTAGTGTATGACATATGTAGTGACACAAGATTGTATTAAATGCAAATATACAGATTGTGTAGAAGTTTGCCCAGTAGATTGTTTTTATGAAGGTGAAGAAACCTTAGTAATTAACACAGATGAATGTATTGATTGTGGAGTATGCGAACCAGAATGCCCAGCAGAGGCAATCATTCCAGATACTTCTCCATTATTCACACAACGTCTATTCGATATTAATACTAAGTACGGAGAGATGTGGCCTGTGATTGTAGAAAAGAAAGACCCACTTCCAGGTGCAGATGATATGAATCCTGCAAAAGGATATACCGGAGATAAAACAGAATTACTAGATGATTACGATTAAGTCCCCACCGCATCAATATGAATTAAAAGATTATGAATCGTTTGTGCAGGTTGTGCAAGCGATTGATGATTTTCTAGGGACTAAAACTTATATATTTTCTGGCACACTGAAACAAATAAATGATAACTTTTTTCAACGTAATATCCATCAATGTATCGTAGATGAAGTTAATAATTTATTCAAACATAAGAATACTATATATAGCAACGATACTGGATTAATTCATAGAGACTTAGAAAAGATTAATTCATTAGATTATATATTAAGTGATTTAAGCAGTGGTGTTAAAATAAAAAACCCATTAAGTTTAAATTATTTTAAAACGTCACAATGGGGAACTCACCCTGGAAATACACGATTGTTATTCAGTAATTATTACACTGATACAGTAATATCAATGGTAACTGATTATAAAAGAACCGTTGAACATGATTATCCACATTTGCATTTTAGTGAACTAGAGGATGTTTCATTCTCAGTTGACGAGGTATCAATATTACTAAATAATACTATAAAAGGTCCAAACACTATACGCAGACCAGCAGGAAAGAATATAATATATAAAGAGCTTACTGATAATCCATCAGCAGAACTTGGAAACCCTACATTATATGATCCTCCTAGATGGTATCAATTGAAAAATGATATTGTATATGTTTGTGATAGACCTACAGTAGAGAAAGTTAACGGAGAATGGCAGATATACAAACGCTAGAATTGCTTAACTATAGCAAGATGCCACATGCTAGTTTCGATTGCTTCACATTTGAGAAAGTTATCGATGATAATCTTGCGCACAGAATTTCCTTATCCAGTTATATGTTTAATTGGGGAAAGATTGAAGGTATGCGCACAGATAAACATTATCGTATCTGGATGAACAAGTATAACGCTAAATGCTTTAGGGATACGTGTCAGATATTTGATGCACCCGAAACAAAAGAAGTATTCTCTGATATAACTGGAGTTGACTATAGTGAGTGTCGTACTCGTATTGAGTTGTGCAAAGATGAAGCAGGAAGCTGGTTGCATAATCATTATGATGATAAAGCAAAACTATTTACATTACAATTATATTTAAGTGATAGTCTAATAAGCACATCATTTAATAGACAGAATACATCAGCTAAGGCTGGTAATGGGTGGTTCTTTGCTAATACTGCACGTGAACTACACGGATTAAATCCACTACCAGAGCGAAGAATAAGTCTTATTGTAAATTATGTAGACCATACTTGGAGAGATAACACGGTGCTAGTATGAAAGTAATTCAACACAGTGAACCATGGGAACATTTTGAAGTACACGATTTCTTAGACCCATCAGATTTTAATTCAGTAAAGATATATGCAGAAAGTCTACCAGTGAGCGCAGACAGAACTATGAACGTATTACGTTCAGGTTACGTGCATGATATTCTTGCAAGAGCAATGTATAAGTTACTAGATGAAATAAAGTATGGTGCATTAGTAGAGCATGAAATTACAGTGCAATTAGATGCTATCAAACCAGACTGGGCGTACAATAAAATACATGCAGACAATCCAAAGAAATGGGTAACGTTTGTAATGGCTATCTCAGATGAAGGTACCGGAACACAACTCTATACTAAAGATCAACAAACATTAGTTAAGACAACTGATTGGATTCCAAATGGTGGCAATGGATTTATTCGTAAAGAAGACACATGGCATGATTTTGATGCTAAAGGATTGACTGATATTCGTAGAACAGCAATTGTAATGTTAGCAGAAAAAGGATGGGATAGTGTATAAATCAAGTAGAGAAAGAACAGAAGACTATCTTGCTAACTTTGATACTAGACAAGTACTAAAACATTTAATCAGATCAGATACTCCCATAATCGTAGATGTAGGTGCGAATGTAGGACAAACACTATCAAGACTCAAAAAAATATTTCCTGAATCTACAATGCATTGTATCGAACCAGTGCCAGAACATTATGCTGATTTGAAAGAAATAGCAAAGTATTATGATGATGCATATACATACAATACAGCGTTGGGAGACAAAAATGAAATACGAGAGTTTAATGTTAATCAACATCAGCCTATGCTTAGTAGCTTTTATGAATTAAATGAGAATAGCCAAGATAGTATTGCTATTAATAATCCCGAAGCATCACACAGTAACTTCTTAGACAATGAAAAGATTTCAGTACAAAGTAAGACATTAGATACATGGGCAACTGAAAACAATATCACTCGCATAGACATGCTAAAGATGGACACTCAGGGCAGTGAACCTGAAATACTTGCTGGTGGCGTAAATGTTCTAAATAATACTAATATCATAGTAACTGAATTAATGTTTTATGACTTATATAAAAAGCAAAATTCATTCTATGATATTGAGAGTATTATTCTGCCACTCGGTTTTGAATTGTTTGATATCGGGTATGTTAGCAAGAACCCACTTACAGGCAGAACTGATTGGGTTGACGTGATTTATAAAAAAAGAGATGTTACTAACAAGGAAACAAATCTATAGATTAATGAGAAAATCGGGGTACTCGAAAGAGGAATCAAGAGCCTGGGTAACAGTAATACTTGAAGGATTAATTTAAAAAAAATGAAAATAGTACTTGACGAATCGTTTTAGAAGTGCTATATTATATACATAGCTTGGGAGATATCCCAGAGTTAGATAGTGCAAGGAATGGCAATCCGTAGAGGTTGTAACTTGGTTCATAGCTGTAGTGGCAATGCAAGAGCGTAGAGATACGAAGTTGTATTTTTAGACGTAACCGTTTAATATGAAGCTCCCTGTTTTTGAGCGTGGCTCTACAAAGGGGTTGTTGGTATTCACAGAGTCCAACCTATCACATTATAAATACTATATGGGAACAACCTGAACACAAGGCAGTTCATCCGAAGGCACTCATAGATCCTTCTAAAATATATACAAACAACTTTTAACGCACAGTACATTTGTCTAATAGACACTGAATATCATTCTATTGGTCCACATAATAATTATAATAACCCTTTGCTATTAATTTAGTGAAGGGTTTATTTTTGATAAATAGTATTATGAAATATTCAGAGATAACAGAAGGTCCATTACAGAGACCAAACTTACTTAAAAACCCTGCAAGATTACAGGCGTTGATTAAGAAGATTGAAACTGGACAACCTTTCACTTTGAGAGGTGAAGAAAAACCTTCAGTGAAGATCAAGCGTGATCCTGAATTATTAGATAATCTTAAAAATGGTAAAGTTCCTGATATCTTCGAACTAGAAGATGGTCGTACAATTCGTCTATCTGGTTTAGAAAAGACAAGTGAATTTGGTGGTAAAGGTGCTGGTTTCTCTACACGTGATGAAGACGCTGCATTAGTAAAAATCAATGATATGGTTGCTAAGATGCTTAACGGCAATTCAGAAGTAGACTTAGTTATCGGTGATAAGACAGTTAAAGTTGCTAAGTTTGTTTCTACACCAGGAACTCCTAAATCAGATTTTCATGCAGTAGATGCAAGCGGTAATGAAGTAGCATGGTTGTCACATAAGAAAGGTTCTAAAGCAAAAGACTTTGGACAATGGGGCGGCATGAGCGATAGAGAAATGAAAATCGTATATGCTAACATGCCAGAAGCAAAAGAAGAAATCTTGAAGTTTGCTAAAGATGTTATCGACAAGTATCCTGATGGTGCTATCCCAAGAGCAACTACACTAGCACGTAAGATTACTAATGGCAAACTACGTGGTATCGCAATCTATGGTAATGGTTTTGGCGGTGAGCGTGGACAACAGAATGTTGATTTGATACTACAAGGTGATCCTGTATTTAAAGGTAACAAATTGATAGCAACAGGCTCAGCACATAGCAATGGTGAGAGACTCGATGGAGAGTTTGAACCAGTTCTAATGGCTATGTACAAAGGTGACCGTGATAACTTTGGTGTCAAAGGCGCACGTTTCTCAATATATCCAGCAGGCGGTCGTAAAATCTCTGAGTGGATTTAATGAACAAAAACTTATTATTAATTCTATCACATCATCTAGCTCTTATATTAGGTATCATATTATATGGATTTAATATTTGGGTTGCAATGCCTGTATTCTTTTTATCGATGTACTGGGCAAAGTTTGTAGGCAGTGACGTTATGCATTTCTATTTTGCACACGGAAAATACAAAGATTGTATTAAGAGTTATTTCTACACATTCTTAACATTATGCACAGGTTTAGGATCTCCTATCTCATTCAGTGCATCACATAGACAACATCATAAATTTACAGATACAGAAAAAGATCCACACTCGCCACATCATATCGGCTGGAAGCGTGTATACTTTTTAGACTGGCAACCACAGAGCATTAATCCAAGACTGATTGCAGACTTTGCACGTTCAAAGTTTCAGAAATTAGTGCATAAGTATTGGTTCTCAGCACATATTACAATCGTAGTATTACTAGCAATCATTGATATACGTCTAGTATGCTTCTTACTTTCGCCGTTTGTAATGTATTCATTTCACAATGCAAGTGCTATTAATGTTCTTGCACATTTAGATGGCAAAAGTAGAAACGTTCCACTAATGAAACTACTAAATTGGTGGGGGTGGGATCACGGCGATCATCATGACCACAAAATAGCAAAATAACTCTTGACATTCACAACGAATCACTATATATTGAGTGTATAAGTTGAAAAGGAATGATCATGTATACTGTCGAATATAAATATTACAATTATCCCTCAAAAACAAAAGAATTCAAAACGTATGAAAGTGCGAAGAAATTTTTCTATTATATAATGAAACAGAATGGCGTAAAGAAAAGTGAACTATATCAACGAGGTTAAAATGATTAGAATTTTTAATAGTGCTTACTATGAAGATACTGGTGCAGAACGTCTAATACCGTTAGAAGAGGCTGACATCATAGAACAGAGAATAGATGCAAGGGGTCGTCCTTTTATATTCTTTGAGCATAAAGATTATCCATTAGGTGGTCTTCGTGCCTGGTATGACGGAACTTATTGGCAATGTGATATGGATTAAAAAAAAGGTTGACATTCATAACGAATCAGTATATAAAGAATGTATAAGTTAAACAGAAGGACTAAAAATGACAAATTCACAAACACAAATCGATGAATTCACTATTGCAATGGATCACTTCTTTGCAATGCAAGAAGAACTTGGTATGACAACTGTTTGGTCAATGTACGATACTGGTCCTGTAAGTTCTGACTTTAACATCTTCACTGATAAAGTTCGTAAAGTTACTTACACGTTTGTTCGCCCAGATGCGACATGTGAAGAACTTAATAACGATTTGCGTGATGGAACAAACACTGCGATGGCACAAGTTAGTTCATTAGCGGTAAACGGATCAATTAAATCATTATGGGCTGCCGCTGAATCATGCATTAAACAGAGTGGCACACATCATTCTTACATTGAAGATTTTGAAATGCAAGAAGACGGTTCACTTGAATTAGTGACTGGGAGTTAATTATGTACCTTACAAATATTGATAGCTATTTGCTAACGGAAATTGAAGTACTAGGCATATGTAGTGCCTTTGCTATCGCAATTTTAATGAATATTATAACTAGGAGATCAAAATGAAGAATATTCTAACAATCGCAACAGCATTGGCCATGTTTGGTTCAGTTGCACTAGCAGATCAGCGTATCAAAGCATCTGTAGTAAGTATGCAGGAAACATATAACACAGTTAGTAAACAGGTTCCTGTGCAATCATGTAATACTGTAGAAGTTCCCATCTATGAGACACGCCGTATTGGCGGTCAAGCAAGTACTGGCGATACACTCGCAGGTGCTCTTATCGGTGGTGTAATTGGTAATCAGTTTGGTGGTGGTAAAGGTAAAGATGCCGCTACAGTACTAGGTGCTATCTTGGGAGCAGATGTTGCTAACAAGAAAGGCGGACGACAAGAAACAGTTATTGTAGGTTATCGTCAACAACAGCAATGTACAACTACATATCAGCAGAAAGAAACACAGCAACGTGGTCAAAACCGTGTAACTGTAGAAACTGATAACGGCGAACGGTTTACATTTAAAACAAATCAATGGTACAAGCGTGGTACTATTGTGTTCTTAAACGTGAGTTTATAAACTAATAACATAAAATAGTCTCCTTTGGTGATAAATACAGATAGAAGAGGTCCGTAAACACCAGAGGAGATTTTTATGTTTTTTCCATTATTAGTGTTCATAACAGCCTTGGTAATCGCAGCAATTGCAGCGTGGTTTTCAGTCGCCGGATTAATGGCGATTTTTGCCGCCTCAGCGATACCAGTAGCTATTATGGCAGGATCCCTAGAAGTAGGTAAACTAGTTGCCGCATCTTGGGTATACAGAAATTGGAAACGTGCCCCGTTTCTATTGAAGTCGTACCTAACATTCGCAACGATTGTACTAATGTTTATTACAAGCATGGGTATTTTTGGCTTTCTATCAAGTGCATATTTAGAACAAGCATCTGAAGGCAAACAATCAACAGCAAAAATTGAGCGTATTGAAAATGATATTATTCGTTATGAGGATACTATCACACGCACAGAAGTTAAGATTGAAAAATTAGAAACTGAAACTACTAACGATACAGGAGACATTCAAGCACAGATTGATACAGAACAACAACGTATGGATCAGGCTTATGCACGTGTACAACCTGCTATTGATGAACAAACTGACATTATTGCCAACGAGCAACGTGGGTCAGAAGATCAAGTACAATCATATCTAACACAGATTTCAAAATTAGATGATACTCTATCAAAAATACAATCATATGTTGAGAACGATGATATCAGAAAACTACAGGCTTTAGTTGGTACTAAAGTTGATGGTAATTATGGTACGAATACAGCAGATAAAGTAAGAGAATTCACCGAAGCAAAAGAAGCAGACAAAACACGTCTTGTTGCTATTGTAGAAGAAATTCGTACAAGTGTTGACAATACAGTAGTTGATATGGCACGTGAAGAAATCAAACGTCTACGTGCTATTGCAGACCGTGATGTACAAAAGTCAACAGCGACTATAGATAGATTACGTTCACAATTGAATGCTATTGCAGAGGTAGATAATACTAATGCTATTGAAGTTCTAGTTGAAAAGGTACGTGTTGCCGAACTTGGTATTGAAACAGCTATCACAGAAAAGTTTGAACTAGAATCAGCAGTTCGTAAATTAGAAGCAGAAGTTGGTCCGATTAAATATATCGCAGACTTGGTATATGGACAAACTGATGAAACTTCTATTGATAGTGCAGTACGTTGGTTAATCATTGTATTCATTTTCGTGTTCGATCCGCTTGCAGTTCTACTACTAATCGCAGCTAACTTTAGTTTTCAAAACCGTCATAATCATGATGGTCGTCAGGAAGAAATCTTTGATGCACTATTCGCAAAAAAAGAGAAAAAATCACTTGACAAAGAGACTAAAATAGTTGATAATAGTACTATTGTAAAAGCAGATATTTCACCTGAAGAAGTTCAGCGTGAGATAAATACTCGCAACGAACACAATAACCCAGGTTGGTTAGACGATCTAAACAAATAAAACAAAAGGTGATACGTGACAGAGAAAAAAGATTACACTTGCTCATTTTGCAGTAAAGTAAAAGACGAAGTTAAAACTTTAATAGCAGGACCTAATCAATATATTTGTAATGAATGTGTAGATTTATGTTATGATATTATTCATGAGTCACGTATCACCGATAACGAAATTGAGAAGTTAGGTGATCTACCCACACCTGACGAAATCAAAGAATTCTTAGATGCACACATTATAGGACAAGATGAAGCTAAAGAAGTCCTAAGTGTTGCAGTATACAATCACTACAAACGAATTAACGCTAACTCAGATGATGGCATTGAACTTGATAAGTCTAATGTTATGATCATGGGTCCTTCAGGTACGGGTAAAACTCTTATCGCTAAGACAGTTGCTAAGTTCTTAGATGTTCCTTTCGCACAGATTGACGCAACATCACTAACAGAAAGCGGTTATGTCGGAGATGATGTAGAGAATGTCGTACAGAGACTATTGATTGCGTCAGATTTTGATGTCGATAAAGCAGAACGTGGTATTGTATACATCGATGAAATTGATAAGAAAGCTAAAAAAGGCGAAAACGTATCTATTACAAAAGACGTAAGTGGTGAAGGCGTACAGCAAGCATTACTGAAAATTGTAGAAGGTACAACTGTTCGTGTCCCACCCGGCGGTGGTCGTAAACATCCCGGTGCTGAAATGCTGGAAGTAGATACTACAAAGATACTATTCGTAGTAGGTGGAGCGTTTGTAGGCATCGATAAAATTATTGAAAAGCGTATGTCAAGTGGTTCTGGTATTGGGTTTGGAGCAGAAGTCAAATCTGAACAA
>Ga0228619_1000411_pt1 | contig 19584 bp, 17 predicted proteins | sample 22DmetaG_FD_190065 | JGI IMG/M metagenome (GOLD analysis project Ga0228619, IMG submission 190065) | Seawater microbial communities from Monterey Bay, California, United States - 22D | ecosystem: Environmental > Aquatic > Marine > Coastal | place: USA: California | collected 2016-10-12 | reverse complement strand
TACCTTTTTTGTGCCGGATATCGCCGCAATCAACCTAGAAGCGGATGCAGCACCGATTGAACATCATCCACTTTTCCCCGAACGCACGAATGTGCAATTTGCGCAGGTGATTGGCAAAGATCACATCCGAATGCGCGTCTGGGAACGCGGCGTTGGGGTAACGCTTGCCTCAGGCTCTTCGTCTTGCGCCACAGCCGTGGCGGCCGCGCGCCGCGGCTTGACGGGGCGCAGCGTTAAAATTGACGTTGATGGCGGCAGCTTACAGATCGATTGGCGCGAAGATGGAGTCTGGCTAACGGGGCCGACCATGCATGTCTTTTCAGGTCGTTTAACCCGTCAATTTCTGGACAGCCTGCGATGAGCCAAACGCCAAAAATCACCACATTGGGCTGCCGGTTAAACGCCTATGAATCAGAAGCAATGCGCGCCTTGGCCGAAGACGCCAACTTGGGCGATGCGGTGATTGTGAATACCTGCGCGGTCACTGCTGAGGCGGTTCGCAAATCACGTCAGGAAATACGGCGGTTGCACCGCGAAAACCCGACCTCAAAAGTAATTGTGACCGGATGCGCCGCGCAAATTGATCCAGACAGCTTTGCACAGATGCCCGAAGTAAACGCCGTTATCGGCAATAATGAAAAAATGCAGCCGGCGACATGGTCGACTATGGCGGGGGATCTGATCGGGGATACCGAAAAAGTCAAAGTCGATGACATTATGTCAGTGACCGAAACCGCGGGCCATTTGATTGATGGCTTTGCCACACGGGCAAGGGCCTATGTGCAAGTTCAAAACGGCTGTGATCACCGCTGCACGTTTTGTATCATTCCCTTTGGACGCGGCAATTCACGATCCGTACCCGCCGGCGTGGTGATCGAGCAAATCAAGCGGTTGGTGGATAAAGGCTATAATGAAGTTGTTTTAACCGGCGTTGATCTCACGAGCTGGGGGGCCGATTTACCCAGCGCCCCAAAACTGGGCGATCTGGTGATGCGCATCTTAAAGCTTGTTCCCGATTTGCCACGGTTGCGGATCAGCAGCATTGACAGCATTGAAGTGGATGAAAATCTGCTGACTGCGATCGCCACTGAATCGCGCTTAATGCCGCATTTGCATCTTAGCCTGCAACATGGCGATGATTTGATTTTAAAGCGCATGAAGCGGCGCCATCTGCGCGATGATGCCATCGCATTTTGCGAAACGGCGCGCAAACTGCGCCCCAATATCACGTTCGGCGCAGATATCATTGCGGGTTTTCCAACCGAAACCGAAGCGCATTTTGCCAATTCGCTGAAACTGGTGGAGGAATGTAATTTAACTTGGCTGCATGTTTTCCCTTATTCCAGCCGAGAGGGCACGCCAGCGGCGAAAATGCCGGCAGTGAAAGGCCCAGATATAAAACACCGCGCCGCCAAATTACGCGCGCTTGGTTCGCAAAAAGTTGCAGCACATCTCAAAGCCCAATATGGCAAAACCCATTCAATCTTAATGGAAAACCCCTCAATGGGGCGCACCGAACAATTCACCGAAGTGGTGTTTTCAACACCGCAAGCCGAAGGGTGCATAATATCCGCAAAAATCATCGGCATGCGGAACCAACAGCTGGTCGCCTGATGACCCCCAGATGCACCGCGCTCAGATGACCCTGCCCATTCTATATAGTTTTCGGCGTTGCCCCTATGCCATCCGTGCCCGGCTTGCGCTGCAGATCTCTGCCATTTCTACAGACCTGCGCGAGATCGTTTTGCGCGACAAAGCGCCCGCTTTTTTATCCATTTCGCCGAGCCAAAGCGTACCCTGCCTGCAGCATGAAAATTTTGTGATTGATGAAAGCCTCGATATTATGATTTGGGCGTTAAGGCAAAATGACCCACAGGGCTGGCTAAAAATGCCCGATGCAGGCTATGCGCTGATTGAGCAGAATGACGGAGCGTTTAAAGCCGCATTAGACCGCACAAAATACCCCAACCGCTTTCCCCAAGATGATCCGCTAAAAAATCGCCAGATCGCCAGCGAATTTTTGCAGCTCTTAAACGAGCAGCTGCAGGCAGGGTTCTTATTCGGGCCCACCGCAACTCTGGCAGATAGCGCGATATTGCCTTTCGTACGTCAATTCGCCTTTATCAATAAACCCTGGTTCGACGCCCAGCCATGGCCCTATGTGCAACGCTGGCTAGAAGGTTTTCTAGGCTCTGATGCATTTCATCTTGTGATGCAAAAATATCCCAAATGGCAATACGGCGATCCCCCAACGCTGTTTCCAAGCCTGCAAAAGCACCACGTCTGAATAACCGGATATGGTTTAAAAAGTTTTGGTCCCAGCGGGCCGAAAAAAATAACCCAACGCGGTGTATCTACGCCTGTGGAGACGCTGACCTAATCTTGGCTGCCCAGTCAGTAGGAAAAGCGCAAATAGCGCTGGAAAAGCAGTCAGCCGAGCGCTAGCTTGCACTCAACTGACCACGTAAAGGCAAATTTACAATGCAATTGATTTTCTCGGCCGCCTCGCCCTTTGCCCGCAAAGTCTATGTATTGATCCATGAAGCCGGACTGACAGAGAAAATCGCTTTAAAAACCGTGCAAACCACGGCCTTTAACAGCGCCGCAGATTTGAAAGCAGCAAACCCGCTCGCCAAACTGCCCACTTTGATCACCGAAGATAGCGGGGCATTGTTCGATAGCCGGGTGATTTGCCGCTACTTAGATGATTTTGCAGGCAGCAATTTATATCCCAAAGAAACGTTGTGGGATGTGCTGACCCTAGAGGCCTTAGCTGATGGCATAGCAGAATCGGCCGTTTCGATGGTCTATGAACTGCGCCTGCGCGCCGCGCATGAGCAATCGCATAGCTGGATCGAAGCCCAATGGGCAAAAGTTGAGCAAGCCCTTGATGCATTAAATGCCGGGGATTTCTCTGCGCTAGATGGGCCGCTGAATATGGGGCAATTGGCGTTGGCCTGCAGCTTAGGCTATCTTGATTTCCGCCATCAGGCGCGGGCTTGGCGCGATGGGCGCGACCAATTAAGCGCCTGGCATCACCGTTTTTCACAGCGTAAATCGATGCTTGATACCCAGCCTGACGGCTAATCCAAGCCGAGAGTAAGGCGCAGGCTGCCCCCAAAGCCGATCTAACCGCGCAAACCTGCGCCCTGCGAAAATTGCAGCCGCCCTAGCCTTGCAAAGATTTGACGTTTAATGCACCTTCCTCGCGCGCTTGCATCGCCAGAGCCGCCGCATAAGAGGCCGCAGCCGTGGTGTAATAGGGGATCTTATCGAAAAGCGCGACCGCACGGATATCACGACTATCCTCCACAGCTTGCGCCCCTTCGGTTGTGTTCATCACCAAAGAAATCTCTTCGTTTTTCAGCATGTCAACGATATTCGGGCGTCCCTCATACATCTTGTTCACAACATCGCAGTTGATCTTATGCTCCGATAGGAAGGCCGCGGTGCCCCGCGTGGCGACCAAAGCGAACCCAAGCCCAACCAAGATCTGCGCTGTTTCCACCATCTGTTCGGTTTTATCAGCATCTTTGATCGACATAAACACTCGCGTGTCTTGCCCTGACTTGGGCCGTGGTAAATCCATACCAGCGCCCATCTGTGCCTTTAAAAATGCACGCGCAAAACTTTGATCCCAACCCATCACCTCACCGGTCGAGCGCATTTCGGGCCCCAAAATTGTATCTACACCGGGGAAGCGCGCAAACGGCATCACCGCTTCTTTGACGCTATACCAAGGCATATCGGGATCGGCCAAGGTCATTGGATCTGCGATCGGCACCGATTGTTCATAAGAAGCTTCGCCATAAGGCGCGCGCAGTGGAAAGTTTTCCATCGGCTCTCCCGCCATCAAACGCGCCGCAATTGAGGCAATGGCGCTATCGGTGGCTTTGGCCACAAATGGCACAGTGCGGCTGGCGCGCGGGTTAACTTCAATCAAATAAATCTCGCCATCTTTTACCGCGAATTGTATGTTCATCAGCCCCACAACACCCAGCGCCAGGGCCAAGGCCTGGGTTTGCTTTTTCAATTCCTCAATAATGTCAGAAGAAAGAGAATAGGGCGGCAAAGAACAGGCGCTATCGCCTGAATGCACGCCGGCTTCTTCGATATGCTGCATAATGCCCGCCACATGCACGGTAGTGCCGTCACAAAGCGCGTCTACATCACATTCAACAGCACCCGCCAAATAGCTGTCAAGCAAGACAGGGCTATCGCCAGAGACCACAACCGCCTCTTTGATATAGCGTTCCAATTGTCCCATATCGCGCACGATTTCCATCGCCCGGCCGCCCAGCACGTAAGACGGACGGATCACCAAAGGAAACCCTAGCCCTTGGGCAATTTCAATCGCCTGTTCATTCGTGCTGGCAATGCCGTTCTTGGGTTGCTTTAGTCCCAGATCTTGCACCAGTTTTTGAAACCGCTCGCGATCTTCGGCCAAATCAATCGCATCCGGCGTGGTGCCCAAAATCGGAATTCCTTCAGCGTCCAGCGCTTTGGCCAATTTCAAAGGGGTTTGCCCGCCAAACTGCACGATCACCCCGTGCAAAGTGCCCATTTCTTGTTCAACACGCAGAATTTCCATCACATGTTCGAATGTAAGCGGCTCAAAATATAGCCGGTCTGAGGTATCATAATCAGTAGAAACCGTTTCAGGGTTACAATTCACCATGATGGTTTCATAGCCCGCATCGGTCAGTGCAAAGCAAGCATGACAACAGCAGTAATCAAATTCGATTCCCTGCCCAATACGGTTTGGGCCACCGCCCAAGATTACAACTTTTGAAGCCTCGGTCGGGCGCGCTTCACATTCCACATCGCCCATCATCGGGGCTTCATAGGTGGAATACATATAAGGAGTTTGGGCTTCAAATTCAGCCGCGCAGGTATCAATCCGCTTGAACACGGCCGTCACCCCCTTCGCATGGCGCAGCTGGCGTATTGCGGTTTCGCTCTTCCCCGTCAAATGGGCAAGACGGGCATCGGTAAAGCCGAACATTTTCAACTCGCGCAGAGCCTCTGTATCTTGCGGAAGCCCATTTGTCTTCACGGCCTCTTCCATATCAACGATTTCGCGGATCCGCGCCAGAAACCAAGGGTCAAATTTGGTGACGGCAAAAATTTCATCATCGCTCAACCCATGGCGCATCGCTTGCGCAATCGTGCGCATCCGATCCGGCGTTTGCAAACTGATCGCGCGCACAACCGCAGCTTTTTCGGGTGCCCCTTCGATCTCAACCTCATCAAAACCGGTGAGACCGGTTTCCATAGACGCCAACGCTTTTTGCAACGATTCATGAATCGTGCGGCCAATTGCCATCGCTTCTCCGACAGATTTCATCGCTGTGGTCAGCGCAGGCTGCGAACCGGGAAATTTCTCAAAGGCAAAACGTGGAATTTTGGTTACAACGTAATCGATTGTCGGCTCAAAGCTTGCAGGCGTTACGCGGGTGATATCATTGTCCAGCTCGTCAAGCGTATAGCCAATCGCCAGTTTGGCGGCAATTTTTGCAATCGGAAACCCGGTTGCTTTAGAGGCCAGCGCAGACGAGCGAGACACGCGCGGGTTCATTTCAATCACCACCATGCGGCCATCTTCGGGATTGATCGCCCATTGCACGTTCGAGCCGCCAGTCTCCACCCCAATTTCGCGTAACACGGCGATCGAATGGTTCCGCATGATTTGATATTCTTTATCCGTCAACGTCAGCGCTGGCGCTACGGTGATCGAATCGCCCGTATGCACGCCCATCGGATCCACATTTTCAATCGAACAAACGATAATGGCGTTATCCGCTGTGTCGCGAACCACTTCCATTTCATATTCTTTCCAACCCAGAAGCGATTCATCCACCAAAATCTGGTTCACCGGCGAAGCATCCATGCCCGTGCGGCAATAATATTCAAAATCATCGCGGTTATAGGCCACGCCGCCGCCTGTTCCGCCCAACGTAAAGGCTGGGCGAATGATCGCGGGCAATCCAATTTCATCCAAGGCCTCATTGGCCATGCGAACGCCGGCGTTCAAATCGGTTTTACCTTCGGCATCTTTCGGCGCGGTAATAATCGTGGCTTTGGGGTTTTCGATCCCCAACCGATCCATCGCTTCGCGAAATAATTTACGATCTTCAGCCATTTCAATCGCATCACGCTTCGCGCCGATCATTTCAACGTTGAATTTGTCTAAAACGCCCATTTCCTCTAGCGCCAAAGATGTGTTCAACGCAGTTTGCCCACCCATCGTGGGCAATAACGCGTCGGGGCGTTCTTTTTCGATTATCTTAGCAACCACATCTGGGGTGATCGGTTCGATATATGTGGCATCCGCCAAGCCCGGATCCGTCATAATCGTGGCCGGATTGGAATTGACCAAAATCACCCGATACCCTTCTTCTCGCAACGCTTTACAGGCCTGCGCCCCTGAATAGTCAAATTCACAAGCTTGTCCGATAACAATAGGACCGGCTCCGATGATCATGATCGATGAAATATCGGTTCTTTTGGGCATTATAAAACCTTTGATAAAGCGGCGAAACAGCCGAGCGCTGCCAAGCAAGACGCGGCAAATTGTTGTGGGTTATAGAGATCACGCTGCAAGGTGCAAGTGCCTAGGCAAAAATACCATTATTTGCAGTAAAAGTGTCTGTCTTCTTCGGTAAACTGGTCCTATGAGGAACGTAAGAATAGCAGCGGACGTGACATGAAGATTCGGTTTGACACAGGCGATGCGCAACAACCGCGCAGTTTTGACCACCCGATCAGGGTGATTTGCGCTGCCTCCCCCTCAGCGCTGCCAAACGCGCTGGCAGCTTTGGATGCGGCGCTTTCACAAGGGCACTGGATCGCGGGCTACGCCAGCTATGAAATGGGCTATGCGCTCGAGCCGCGCCTCAACGCGGCAATGCCGGAAAAGCGGCAATGGCCTTTGCTGTGTTTTGGCGTTTACAAAGGCCCAACAGCGCGGCGACCCGTCTCAACCACAGCCCACCGGGCCGCGCAGCTTGGCGCCTTTACCCCGCAATGGCAGTTTGACGAGTATGAAAAGGCCTTTTCCACCATCCAACATTATATCGCTGCGGGGGATATTTATCAGGCCAATCTTACCTTCGGGCTAACAGCGGAATTCCAAGGATCGGTTGCGCGTTTGTTTGACGATCTCAGCGCTTACCAAGCGGTAAAACACGGCGCCTTGGTCGAACAAGAGGATGGCCGGGCGATCATATCGCGGTCTCCAGAATTATTTTTTCGCACAGACGCGTCAGGGCAGATCGAAACCCGCCCGATGAAAGGCACACAGCCGCGCGGCATCACGAAACCTGAAGACCAGAAACGGCTAAACTATCTGCAATCTGACCCGAAAAATCGCGCAGAAAACCTGATGATTGTAGACCTTCTGCGCAATGATATTTCGCGCATTTGCGAGGCAGGATCGGTGAAAGTGCCTTCGCTTTATCGCGTGGAAACCTATGCCACCGTTCATCAGATGACCTCGCAAGTTTTGGGTCAATTGCGCAAAGACCAAACACTGTCTGATATTTTCAAGGCGTTGTTTCCGTGTGGCTCTATCACCGGTGCGCCAAAATTGCGGGCGATGCAAATTTTGCGGGATTTGGAGCCCGAGCCGCGTGAAATTTATTGTGGCACGATCGGCTGGGCCGCGCCGGATGGCAGCTCTGAGTTCAACGTTGCGATCCGCAGCCTGATGATCGATAACCAAAGCGTTCAATTAAACGTTGGCGGCGGCGTGGTCTATGACAGCGATGCCGCCTCAGAATATGAGGAAGCTCTGTGGAAAGCCCGCTTCGCAACCACATTCCAAAAAACTGCCGATTGATTGAAACCCTGCGGATTGATCCGCAGCGCGGGGCGGTGGATATAAAACGGCATTTAGACCGCATGTGCCTAAGCGCGCAAAAATTGGGGTTTGTTTTTCAGCGCGGCTTCATCACCGAAAAACTTCAAACAATCAAAACCACCAAAGTCTTGCGATGCCGGCTTACCATTGACCAAGCCGGAGCCGTTGAAATAACCCAGGCGCCGCTTGCCCCCACGCAGCCCGAATGGCAGGTTGCCATCAGCGCGCAGCGGTTAACTTCCTATGATCCCTGGCTGCGCCATAAAACCACCCAACGCCAGATCTATGATGACGCTCGCGCTGCGCTGCCACCCCATATCGATGAGATGATCTTTTTCAACGAAAAAAATCATCTCTGTGAGGGCACGATCACCAATGTTTTTCTGCAGCTTAAAACCGGAGAATGGGTGACGCCCCCAATCAGCAGCGGGTGCTTGCCCGGCGTGTTACGAGCCCGCAAACTGGCAAAACGTCAAGTGCGGGCAAAAATAATCACCGCTAAAGATTTGGAAAATTGCCAGTCGTTTTGGCTTGGCAACGCGCTTAGAGGCGAAATCAAAGGCAAACTGCTTCTGGGATGACTTGACATCAGCCCCACAACCCTGTGTATCGGCACAAGAATTGATCTTTGCTTGGAAAGGCCAAAGCCATGCACGTCTATCGCAGCCATACATGCGCCGACCTGAATAAATCAAATGTCGGAGAGACCGTGCGTCTTTCAGGCTGGGTGCACCGCGTGCGTGATCATGGTGGGTTGCTGTTTATCGATCTGCGCGATCATTATGGCATCACGCAGGTGATGGCAGACCCGGACAGCCCCGTGTTTGCAGAAATTGAAAAGCTGCGCAGCGAATGGTGTATTCGCATTGATGGCAATGTCATGCTGCGCGATGAAAGTCTGATCAACGCCAAAATTCCCACGGGTGAGGTTGAGGTATTTATTCGCGATCTGGAAGTTTTGGGGCAAGCTGAAGAGCTGCCGCTGATGGTCTTTGGCGAGCAAGATTATCCTGAAGAAACGCGCCTGCGCTACCGTTATTTGGATCTGCGCCGTCAAAAGTTGCAAGACAATATGAAGCTGCGCTCAGACGTGGTGGCCAGTATCCGACGCAAAATGTGGGACCGTAATTTCCGCGAATATCAGACCCCGATCATCACAGCCTCAAGCCCGGAAGGCGCGCGCGATTTTCTGGTGCCAAGCCGACTGCACCCGGGCAAGTTCTATGCATTGCCGCAGGCGCCCCAACAGTTCAAACAACTGATCATGGTCTCGGGCTTTGACAAATATTTTCAAATTGCCCCCTGCTTTCGCGATGAAGATCCGCGGGCGGATCGCTCTCCAACTGATTTTTATCAACTTGATCTTGAGATGTCATTTGTCACGCAACAGGATGTGTTTGACACGATTCAACCTGTTTTACGTTCGGTTTTTGAAGATTTTGGCGGCGGGCGCACGGTCGATGCCGATTGGCCTCAAATCTCTTATCGCGATGCAGCGCTTTGGTATGGCTCGGATAAGCCAGATCTGCGCAACCCGATCAAAATGCAGCGCGTTTCTGATCATTTCCGCGGGTCGGGCTTTGCAATTTTTGCAAAATTATTGGAACAAGAGGGCACTGAAATTCGCGCCATCCCCGCACCCGGGGGCGGCAGCCGCAAGTTTTGTGATCGAATGAATGCGTTTGCGCAAAAAGAAGGCTTGCCTGGCATGGGCTATATTTTCTGGCGCAGCGGCGAAAACGGCATGGAAGCGGCGGGGCCTTTGGCCAAAAATATCGGGCCAGAGCGCACAGAAGCGATCCGGCAGCAGCTTGGCCTGGATGTGGGGGATGCTGCGTTTTTCTTGGGCGGAAAACCAAAAGCCTTTGAGGCGGTTGCCGGCCGCGCCCGCAACGTAATTGGCGAAGAGCTTAATCTAACCGACAAAAATCGCTTCGCCTTTGCTTGGATTGTTGATTTTCCAATTTACGAACAGGATGCGGAAACCGGTAAAATCGATTTTGAACATAATCCATTTTCGATGCCGCAAGGCGGTATGGAGGCGCTTGAGGGTGATCCTCTTGCGGTTTTGGGCTACCAATATGATCTGTCTTGCAACGGGTATGAATTGGTTTCTGGCGCGATCCGAAACCACAAACCCGAAATCATGTTCAAAGCCTTTGAAATCGCCGGCTATGATGAAAGCGAAGTGCGCAAAAGATTTGGCGGCATGGTCAACGCGTTCCAATTTGGCGCACCGCCGCATGGTGGATGCGCCGCCGGGATTGACCGTATCGTGATGCTGCTGGCCGATGAGGCAAATATCCGCGAAGTGATCATGTTCCCCATGAACCAACGCGCCGAAGACCTTATGATGGACGCGCCAAGTCAGCCGATGGCAGATCAATTGATGGAGTTGAACCTGCGAGTCATCCCGCAAGACTAAAGCGGCAGAAGCGCCATCAATATGCAGCGCACGATGTTAACAATCGTGGTTTATAGAATTGCGATCTGGCCAATGCGGTGTTCAATTTTTGCGCAGAGCTGATCAATATCGCCGGTTTTTATGGCCTCTCGCATAAAATCATCGCCGCTGGCCGCGCACACCCCTGCTAAAAAACTGCGGATAAAGCCTTCTTCCTTGGTAGAAGGGTAATCTTTCAAACTGATCAGTGCCTGCACTAAATCATCGCGAAAGGTAATCAAATCAGGCGTGACCGGCGCATCTTGCAGAACAATCGGGCCTTTGGGTTTCTGCTCGATGGGCAAAAGCTGCAAAATCGTTGATTGAAAGCAAGAGAGGTTTTCAAAAGGTTTTGCAAGAAATCCATCCGCGCCCGCTTGCAAGCTTTGATGATGCATCAGATCATCCCCGCTGGTGCCCAAAATCACACCAATGCGCGGAGATGCGCCCGCCAATTCTGATATCAACTGAAGGCCGGATCCATCCGGCAAACCAACGTCGATAATGACGATTGTGGGGAAGTAAACGTTCAAATGCCGGCGCGCCGCCGCCAAACTATCCGCGCGGCGCAATCGCGCACCGCTGTGCAAACACATCAAACGCGCCGCTTCACAGATAAAACGGCTATCTTCGACAATCAGAACTGTTTTTCCGATTAAGGGCCGAGTGTTGCGCCCCATTGGCGTCAGTTCTACCAGATCCAATGAATTCATGCACGCCTCCTGCGATTCTGAAACCATCCTGCCTCAGGGTGGCTAATAAGCGGTTAATTCAAGTCAGAACGCGCGGGCGGCTCTTGCACCGCCGCCACTCTCAGCGCATAAGGTTGCGCAATCGATAGGAGAGCTCAGATGATCGGACGCCTCAATCATGTGGCCATCGCCGTCCCCGACTTAGAACGCGCTGCAGAGCAATATCGCAGCACCCTAGGGGCTGAGGTTGGCCCCGCCCAAGATGAGCCTGATCATGGCGTCACCGTGGTATTCATCACGCTGCCAAACACCAAGATCGAGCTGCTTTATCCTTTGGGGGAAACCAGCCCTATTCAAAGCTTTCTTGATAAAAACCCAAGCGGCGGAATCCACCATATCTGTTATGAGGTGGACGATATTAGAAAAGCCCGCGACCAACTTATTGAGGCTGGCAGCCGGGTTTTGGGCAAAGGCGAGCCAAAAATCGGCGCGCATGGAAAACCTGTGCTGTTTTTACATCCCAAGGACTTCAACGGCACCTTGATTGAACTTGAACAAGTGTAGCGAATAGGAAACCGAACATGTCTATAACCTCTGCGCTGGTTCTCTTTGCCGTTCTGTGGTTTTTAACCTTTCTGGTTGTGATCCCCATTCGCCTCAAAACGCAGGGCGATGTTGGCACGGTCGTGCCAGGCACGCATGCCGGAGCGCCGGAAGATCACAATTTGAAAAAGAAGGCTTGGATTACCACAGCGATCGCCGCGGTGCTTTGGGCCGTGATTACATCGATCATCTTATCCGGTGCGATCACCATACGTGATCTGGATGTGTTCAACCGGATGGGCCCTGCCACGACAAACGAAAGCCCTGCGGATCAATAACAGCGCGATGCGCGGCGTTACTTAAGACAAACCACGCCCGCGCAGGGCGCCTAGCAATGTTGATGTAAAGAACAACGCCGCCGCACAGCAAATAATGCTGGGGCCGGTTGGTGTATCCCAATGCAATGAGGCCGCAAGACCGCCAAGCGTTGCACAAGCACCAAACGCCGCCGCGATCAAGGCCATCGCTTCGGGTGTATTTGCAAAATTACGCGCCGCAGCTGCTGGAATAATCAACAAAGCCGCGATGAGGATGGCTCCGACAATTTGAATGCCCAACGCCACAATAAGGGCCAAGGCCAGGGTCAATACCAATTGCTCACGCTTGGGGTTAATCCCTTCAGCCTGCGCCAAATCGCGGTTCAAAGTGCAGGTCAGCAAGGCCGACCAGCGCCACCCAAGCAACCCGACCACGAGGAAAAGACCAAGGCCGATCCACAGAAAATCAGACCAAGCAACCGATAGAATATCCCCGAAAAGATAGGCCATCAGATCGATCCGCACATCCGAGAAAAACGACACTGTCACCAAGCCCAAAGCCAACGTTGAATGCGCCATCACCCCAAGTAACGTATCTAATGTTTGACCGCGGGCCTGCAGCGCAGAAATCGCCAGCGCCATTGCAAGCGCAATCAGCAAAACGCCAATAAACACCGGCAGTGCAAACGCCAAAGACAGGGCCACACCCAAGATTGAGGCATGCGCTGTGGCATCGCCGAAATACGCCATCCGCCGCCAAACCACAAAACAGCCAAGCGGCGCAGCCGCCAAAGACAATGCCACACCCGCCAAGATCGCCCTTACCAAAAAGGCGTCAAACATCTCCATCAGGCCAGCTCTTTGGCATTGGCATCGGGCGCAACCTTTGGCCCCGTAACTGTCGCAACCGGCCCGCGCGGGTGATCATTATGGTGATGATCGTGGTGATCGTCATGCTCATGGTCATGGTCATGGTCATGGCGGTAAAGCGCCATCGCACCATCTGTTGAGGCCCCAAAAAGCGTTTGATATTCAGGGCTCGAGGCAACCTGCTCTGGGCTTCCTTGGCAGCAGACATGCCCGTTCAAACAAATCACCCGATCAGAGGCCGCCATCACAACGTGCAAATCATGGCTCACCAACAGCACTGCGCAGCCAGTATTTTGCCGCACCGTTTCTATTTGCCGATAAAAAGCAGCTGCTCCAGAATGATCCAAACCTTGCGTCGGCTCATCCAAAATTAACAGCTGCGGGCGGCATAACAGCGCGCGCGCCAATAAAACGCGCTGAAATTGTCCACCAGACAGCTGTGATAACTGCGCCTGCGAAACATGCCCCAGCCCCGCCTGCGCCGCCGCCGCCTCAAGATCTTTGGCCGGCACCCGGCGTGGCAGCGCCATAAACCGGCTGACAGTCAGCGGTAAGGTCGCATCGATATGAAGCTTTTGCGGCACATAGCCAATGCGCAAGCCAGCTTGCCGGGTTAAAGCGCCTTTCAGCGGAGTTATTGAGCCAATAAGGCTGCGCAGCAAGGTGGTTTTTCCTGACCCGTTGGGGCCAATAACAGTGAGGATTTCGGCCGATGAAATGCTGAGATCAACGTTTTGCAGAACCGTTCGGCCATTCAACGCAACGCTCAGGTTTTTTGCCGTAATCAAGCTCATTCCGGTTGATCAGTCAGACAATTTGGACAAATTCCTTCGGCTTCGATCACCGCTTTTTCGATTACAAACCCTGCCGAGTTCGCCACATCGCTTAACGGGCCGCGGGTTTCATCCACGCGCGTTTCGGCAACCGACGCGCAGCGCCGACAAATCAAAAACGCTGGCGAGTGGTGCAACCCAAGATGCGCGCAAGCAATAAAGGCGTTCAGCTTTTCAATTTTATGCGCAAAGCCGCGCGCCACCAAAAAATCAAGCGCCCGATAGGCCACCGGCGGCTGATGCTTAAAGCCATCTTCGCGCAACTGATCCAGTATTTGATACGCCCCCATCGCCCGATGCGCCTGCAAGAGCAACTCTAACACCCGCTTTCGCACTGGGGTGAATTGAACGCCCTCTTCGACGCAAAGCGCATCCGCGCGGGCCACCCCCTCGCTGATACAGGCGGCATGATCGTGTTTGTGGAATCCTAAATTCATCCTGCCTGTGTACTAAAGTAATTTGCGCATTCCAATGCCAATTCCTCTTGATATGTTATTCTGTAACAAATAAAGAGTGAACGATGTTATAATATTACAAAGAAAGACTCCTATGCGCCGATTACCAATTTTAGCCACCGCTCTGCTTGTCAGCGCTAGCGGAGTGCGGGCAGATGTGCCAAATATCGTCGTGGATATCCCACCAGTTTTCAGCCTTGTCAGCAGCGTGATGCAGGGCGTAGGCACGCCAAAGCTTCTGCTGCGTGGCAATGATTCTCCGCATAATTTCGCGCTACGCCCTTCGCAAAGGCGCGACCTTGGACAGGCTGATATTATTTTTTGGATTGGTGAAGGGTTAACCCCTTGGTTGGAAAAGGCGCAAGCCTCTCTTGCACAGGCGCCTATCGCGGTGGCCTTAGGCGAACAAGCGGGCGTGGTTCAATTATCATTTCGCAAAGGGGCCCTGTTTGAAAACCAAGGCGAACATGACGAACATGACGAACATGACGAACATGACGAACATGACGAACATGACGAACATGACGAACATGACGAACATGACGAACATGACGAACATGACGAACATGACAGCCCCGGTAAAGTCAACGGGCATGCAGAGAATAATCATGCAGAAAAGCACGAAAACACCGCAGCGCATGACGGGAATGATCATCAGGATCATGCAGGCCACGACCACTCTGGGTTAGACCCACATTTCTGGTTGGATCCAGAAAACGCAATACATTGGATCTATAAAATTGCGGATATATTATCGCAGACAGACCCCGAGAATGCGGGCGCCTATTATGCAAATGCCGCAAAGACCAAAGCAAGCTTGGAGCTGTTAAACAAAAATATCGCGCAGCAGCTGGCGCCGCATCACGCGGAACGCTTCTTAATCGTGCATGATGCCTTCCAATATTTTGAAGCGCGCTTTGGGCTTGCCGCGCAAGGTGCAATTTCAGATGGGCACGCCGCGCCGCCGAGTGCCGCGCGCATCTTGGCAATTCGGGATCTCATGCAAGATCGAAACATCAGCTGTGTGTTTGCCGAGCCGGGATATAACGCGAAGCTTCTAGACAATTTAATCAACGGGACTTCAGTGCGCTTGAAACAGTTGGATCCGCTTGGCGCAGGCCTGCCCTTGGACCACAGGCTCTATGAGGCTGTTTTGCAGAATATGGCCGATGCGATGGTGGCCTGTTTCACGAATAATGAAGGGTAACTCAACCTGAGCCCCGCGCCTCATCAGCAGGGGCGGGCCGGTCAGGCTGCACGGCGGGGGCGGGCAATGTCTCTTGAAAGGCCCAGCCGCTCGCCTGCAGCAACTCGGCCAAATTACGCGCCTTACGTTTGAAATAATCCGTCGCATAGCTGGATCGCTTGCGATTGATGTCCCACCTTTTTGCGTAGTCTTTGGCGCTAAGCCGATCTTTAAACCCCAACCGTTGAAATGCTTCAAAAACGATCACGGGAGCGCTTTGCTCTTTGCCAAAAACGGCCCGCGTTTTCATATTATGGGCGGTGATTAAATACTGAATCAAAATGCATAATAAATCATCCCGATAGAAACTCTCTTTCTTCCCCCGCGGCCATTTCTTTTCAAATCCGCCCATCAACAAAAGCGAAAATTCATGCGCTGCTGCCCCAACTGACACCCTATCAGCTGCCATCCGCAGCACATATCCACGCGCCAAAGCCCAAATATGGCGATCTTTATGCGCCCAATCGATCAGCTCTTGTTCTAAAGGTTCGGGCAGCTTGATGTGCAAAGAATATCCTTGCGGCGCCAAGCCATCAATGAAGTGCATCGCGCGGTCCGACCAAGGTTCAAACATCAGCTGACCTTCGATCACATGACCTGACAGCCTGATCAATTGTACGGTTTCTTGAATCAGCTTTTCGTTCATTTCCATCCTGCGACACCGCGCGCGCCGTGCCAAGCGCCCGACCTGGCCTTGATCACTTCACCTTACACCATGACCTTGCGAGAACCGTGCCAAACGCCCGCTGGCCCACCCTCACCGGCGGGAACCTGCCACCTGTTTATTGTTTAAGCCCTGCTTTCTGCATGCCCTGCAACACGGCCTCCACCACAAAATCAGGAAGCAATGGGGCGTAATCTGCCAATGAGGTTACATCCGGGCGCAACTGCAAAAATGCTTCCAAACCCTGCTGCGCATCAGCCAATCGGTCTAAATTACCCAGCGCAGCCACTTTAAACCCCAAAAGCAAATTATTCTCCGGATCGTTTTCAACCGCGCGGGTTATTTTATCCAAAGCCTCATTCATGCGCCCCAAAACCATCAGAAGGCTGACCTCAAATTGCGGCCATTCACGCCACTCAGAGGGGTCAAGCGCTTGGGTTTTCAAAAAATAATCATAGGCCAATTCAATATTGCCAGCATAAGCTTCGGTCAGGCTTAAGGCCCGCGTTGCCGCAGAATTATTTGGGTTTATGCCAAATGCTTCATGGGCGTAATGCCGGGCATTATCCAAATCATTGAGCTGAAAATAATAGCTGGCCATCATCGCAAGTGCCCCAGCATTCGACGCTTCTTTTCCCACAACATAAGAAGCAATTTCAAAAATCTGAGCAGACAGTTCTGCGCGCCTTTCTCTGTTATGCGGCTTGAACCTTTCGCGAAGCAAGACTTTGCATTTTAAAAGATAGGGATCCAGAAAATTTACCGATGCTTGAATCGCTTGATCGCATAAAGACAAAATACCCTCTGGTGCATCACGCCGGTGATATTTTTGCAGGGCCTGTAAATACAAATCCCACGCGGTGAGGCTTTCCGGCTTTGATAGCTCAGTATTTTCGCGAGATTGGCGGCGAATTTCAGGATCAATCGCCCGGGCAACCGCGATCGAAATTTCATCTTGAACTTCAAAAATATCATCCAAAGGGCGATCCCAACGTTCAGACCATATCGTGCGATCTTTTAAGGCATCGGTTAAACTGGCGCTGATCCGCACCTTATTTCCAGCTTTTCGTATACTGCCCTCAACCAAGTACCGGGCGTTTAACTTATCGGAAATTTCGCTCGCAGTGAGCGAAAGACCTTTCACCGAAAAGCTTGAATTGCGCGAAACCACCGGAAAGGTTTTCCACAGAGCCAAATGGCTGATGATATCTTCCGTCACCCCATCGGCAAAATATTCCTGTTCTGCATCCGTGCTCATATTTTTAAACGGCAAAACGGCAATCGAGGGCGGTGCGCCAGCCTCAACGGGTTCGATTGCAGGCGGCGTTGGCGCGATCTGGCGCGGCGCCAACCCGCCAATGGAAACGTCAAACGCGTGCACGTTGGTATTCTTAACCTGCTGCGCCCCAATATCTTGAAAGCCCAAATCCACTTTCTGGCTAACAAAGTCATGAATACTTTTTGACAGGCACACGCCACCGGCTTGCGATAACGCCTCTAAGCGGGCCGCCACATTCACCCCATCCCCATAGAGATTGGTGCCTTCAATAATGACATCCCCCATATTTAGGCCGATGCGAAATTGCATCTGCGCCGCGTTAGGAACCGAGGCATTGCGCGCTTTAATGAGCTTTTGGAATTCTACGGCACAAATAACCGCCGAAACCGCGCTTGGAAATTCGGCCAGAACAGAATCTCCGGCCGTGTTGAAAATACGCCCGCTATGCTCTTCAAACAAATTGTCCAGAATCTCTTTACAGCTGCGAAAACTGCGCAGGGTAAGTTCCTCATTCTGCGCCATGAGCGTGCTAAACCCGACCACATCGGTTACGAAAATCACGGCAATTTTTCGAAGAATTTCACTTTCAGACATTTTAAAACCCTTTACACGCGCTGCTTTTTGGCCCGGCGTTTTACCCATAAATAGACGCGAATGGCAAAGATTTCTGATAAAATTGGATAATAGACGGTTTTTTTACGCTGCAGAGCTTCGATATAGCCGGCGCTTAAATTATTCTGTCGCGCGGCTTTTAGCAGGATCCGCATATAACGGCGCGAGGTCGGCAGATCATCATTCACCTCGTTTTTACAGCGCAAGGTTTGGGCCAAAACCGTCTCACCGGCGAAACGGATCGGGGCTTCGATCACCTCATAATTCTCGCCCTCTGAGGCGATCACCCGCGCCATATCGCTCTCGGTAATTTCGTGAACAACCCCTTCGACCCGACCACCTTTACAGGGCTTTATATTGGCAAAACTCGGTTCAATAAAGTTTGGCCCAACCAGCCCCATCACCAAGGCATAATCGTCAAGATAGCTGGATTGGCTCCGCAGCGGGGTGATATTGCGCACGCCAGAGAGATATCGCGTCGACATGTTCGATCCATATCCAAAGTAAAATGCCATTCAGAACACCCCGAAATAATTATCTCAAAGTGAGTGATAAATTTAAGCCCCGTCAAGCATGCAATGCGTTTTGACTTTAAAGATTTCTTATTTACTGCCAGAGCAAGACCTTTCGCCGGCTCCAGATGCACGTCATCGCCTAAAGTTGGCCCGCAGTTAAAAAAACAGCGCCTATATATATGCGATGCAAAACTGTATTTAAGCCGTCATGCTTGAAAACGTCTTAAGCCCATTAATCGCTTTTTGACGGTCAATATTTTATATCATCGCCGGGACGGTTATTTTAACCTTCAGCAAGACCACAACCGCCAGATGCCATTTCGACAAAGCCGCCCTGCGCTTCAAACAGACCATCGCAAAAGAAACGCCGCGGTACAAACTGGCAGACACCGTGAAACCGGCTATTCTGCCGCAAGTTTGATCACAGGTTCCATTCTTTGCAGCATCGCATCGCTGAGGTGGCATTTTATGTGATGGTCATTGTCCAAAATTTGATTTTTTGGAATTTCTGTTTCGCATAAATTATCTGCCACATGCACCTTCCAATGGCATCTGGTCTGAAATGGGCATCCGCTGGGTGGATCCATGGCAGAGGGAATATCGCCCTCAAGCACGATGCTCTGCTTTTCAACGCTCGTATCGGCAATTGGAACCGCCGAAAGCAGGGCTTGCGTATAGGGATGATAGGGGGGCGAAAATACTTGCTCTGTGGTCCCAAGCTCAACCACATGCCCCAAATACATCACCATGACCCGATCACTGAGATAGCGAACGATTGACAAATCGTGGCTGATAAAGAGCAGCGTCGTTTTCTCGTTGCGCTGGATCTCCATCAAAAGATCCGTAACCGCCGCTTGAACTGAAACATCCAAAGCCGAAACCGGTTCATCGGCAACCACAATCCGCGCGCCGCCCGCAAACGCCCTTGCGATCCCTACGCGCTGCTTTTGACCACCCGAAAGCTGGCGCGGCATCCGCTGCGAAAAAGCCCGGGGCAGTTTCACCAGATCTAAAAGTTCAAGCATACGGTTCGAACGCTCTGTATCGGATGAGCCGTATTTGAAAACCTCAAGCGCGCGCATAATTTGACGGCCAACCGACATAGAAGGGTTCAACGTGTCAAACGGGTTTTGGAAAACCATTTGAATATCTGCAACTGTTTGAGTGCTACGATCTTCAATTGCAATTTGCTGAATATCGTTTCCGTCTAATAAAATTTGGCCATCTGTCGCCGTTTCCAGACCCATGAGAACT
>Ga0228619_1000401_pt1 | contig 19837 bp, 15 predicted proteins | sample 22DmetaG_FD_190065 | JGI IMG/M metagenome (GOLD analysis project Ga0228619, IMG submission 190065) | Seawater microbial communities from Monterey Bay, California, United States - 22D | ecosystem: Environmental > Aquatic > Marine > Coastal | place: USA: California | collected 2016-10-12 | reverse complement strand
TAGTTTTCGAATATCGTCAGAGAAGGTTGCTGAAAACAATAGATTCTGTCGCTGCTTGGGGAGCACACGCAGAATCTTTTTAATGTCATGAATAAAGCCCATATCCAACATCCGATCGGCTTCATCTAGGATCAGTACTTCCAGGTTATCAAATTTTACTGCATTCTGATTATACAGATCGAGCAACCGCCCTGGGGTAGCAACCAATACATCAACACCTTGGCGTAATCGTTGCATTTGTGGATTAATTTTTACACCACCAAAAACAACACAAGAACGCATTGGTAAATTCTTACTATAGTTACTAACACTCTCAGCAACCTGTGCTGCTAACTCACGTGTTGGAGTTAACACCAAGGCACGCACTTGATTAGATTGAACCTTTTTACCTGACTTAGAGAGAATCTCTAGCAATGGCAAAGTAAAACCAGCAGTCTTACCCGTACCGGTTTGAGCTGCAGCCATCACGTCTCTACCTGAGAGTACTGCAGGAATTGCTTTTTCCTGAATCGGAGATGGTGTGTCATATCCCTTTTCAGTCACTGCCATAAGAATGGCAGGAGAAAGGCCTAAGTCATCAAAGGTCATAGAGTGTCTCAATATAATAGTGTCTACCGCGGGCTCAGTAGAGTTAGAACATTCAAAGAATTACTTAAAATTATCGCGCACAATAACAGCGGATGATTAAGGAAAACGGCCCAAAGGAAATAGGGAATTTGGTAGAGCTAGGCTTCACAATTGTGCTTAAAGCCTTGTACTTACGCTGAAGTTAACATCGGACTGGATCTTTTCACACCCCCTTCTATTAGTCTAGTAAAGAATATGCCAGAGAGTGGCTTGTTATCCCAAATAATAGCAGCTAGCTGAGATCGAAAACCCTGACTATCCACCATCAAACTAATCCCTATCAACTGGTTTATTGGCAAATTCATGCTAATCCATATAATAAATATGAATTCAATACCAATAGTAGCGGCTATCAACGAACTTAATCCCCTCAGCTCGCATTATGCATAGCATGCCTATCACTATCTCTAGCTAGAGATCATTAGCTTTCTATTAGCCTTAACTGACTTGATGTAATACTTTCTAATTGCTTAGCAATTTTGTTATTGCATGATGCACATTCGTTCAAAAGATCAGTCAAAATACGCCTATTATGTGAAACCAAACCATCAAACACCCGAACTGCAATTGACTCAGATACATTGAGTTTTTCCAATTGGCTTACAAATACTTTTTTTGCAGCGACATCCCCCTTCCTTTGTGAAAGCTGAACAAATGCGAATTGTAGTTCCTCTCCTTTTCTTTTAGTAACTGGTAAAAAATTCTTTCCATTCTTTGTTACTACAGAGTCAGCACGTGAAATTTTAAGTGCGCCTCCACCTGGTAGATTAATTTTTGTGTCGCAGGATAAGACGATGTCAGATGGAGAAATAATCCGGTAGTTCTTATAAAAGTGGAATGCATCTGATCGATTATGATAACAAGCCAAAACCTCACCTTTAAAAACACCTTCGATACTAACTCCATTATGAGTTGTATAGGCTCTTCCTGAAGATGAATGATTAATCAAGTCAAGCATGGGCATGATTTTCGAGTCATCACCTATTTTAATCTGCCTACTAATACAATATTCCTCTAGAAAATCGACTGGTCCTTTTTTAGAAAAATCAGCAGAAGACCAACCTAATATGAGCATATATTCCCTTATTTTTTTAGGTAGCTGGGTTAGCGCTAGATGATACTCACTTAACTCCGATAAGCTCTCTTTACCCCAGCCTAAAAATTGTTGGTATCTTTCAAAAAACTCGATTACTTTTTGATCAAGACCTGAACCTTCTCTTATTCTAATTTGATGATTCCGATCCAAGACCAAATGACTTGTCGATATTAGGAGTTTTGCTGGTGTTACAATCTTTATACTTGTATTAGCCACTTTTGGAAATATACCGTAACCATATCGCCCTCTTTCAACTTTAATATTCTGGGCAATGCCTCCAAGAGTTTGATAATCTCTAATCACTTCTTCCGGACTCATTCTCAGCCTTCCATTAATTTATTATTTTTTCGAAATATATATTTTCATATGAATCTTTTAAAAACTTTAAAACTCAAAAGCCAATCAAATTTTTCAACTATAAGTGATGGCATTACTTATACATCTTCTATAGATGAAAGCATTTCATTTAAGCCTCTTAATAAATTAGCTCTTTTTTTCATCCTGTTCTTGATAGCACCTTCTGTCCATGCCATGCAGGTTTTTATTAAAACATTAACAGGCAAAACAATCACATTAGAAGTTGAACCTAGCGACACAATTTCTGCTGTGAAACAAAAAATACAAGATAAAGAAGGCATTCCAGCAAACCAACAAAACTTAATATTTGCAGGTAAGCAACTAGAAAATGAACGAAGCCTAAGCGATTATAATATTCAGAAGGAATCTACTTTGCACTTGGTGTCATATGGACTAAATCAGGACCAGTCATCTGCCCAGCTATTTTCACAGGCTATCACTGTAAAACACTTTACCTTTAGCCAAATTAATAATATAGAAAACCATTTTCTTCGACTTCACCAAGATTTTGATGTCAAAAATAATAGTTTAAACATAGGCCTTAACAGTCAATCCAATGGACAGCATATTACATTTGCAGATTTTTTTGGTCGCAATATAAAGAGCAAATCGCTTAAAGAATTAGACTCTAATACAAGGTCTAGCTCCTCAAATGACAATAGCTATGCTGATACTAAAAGCACTTATTCTCAATTATTGAATCAAACCTTATTCAACGATCTACCAATAGGCTTATGGTCGACTGCTAGCTTAGACTATGGCTCTATAGATGCATTCGGTGATATTGAGTTCTCTCTAAAGAGTGGGACTATTGGTATTGATTATAAAATTAATCGGCACTTAATTCTTGGCAGTGCATTAGGTTATGGTTTTGATAAAACAGAATTTGATGATTTAGGCAGTGAAGCCAAATCAAGTCAAGTCACAGTTAGCTTTTATGCTAGTTATCAGCCACTCAAATATTGGTTCTTAGATAGTACCATTGGCTATGGTCGTTTTTCTATCGATAGCAACCGCTTTTCCATAGAAAATGCGACCAAGTATTCAAGTGATAGAAAAGGAGATGTCACTTATGCCTCTCTTAATTTTAATGCTATTCATCAACTTGATCAGTTCATAATACAGCCATACTTTAAAGGCAGCCTATCCTCGATTACATTAGACAGTTATTCAGAGAGAAGCTCAGATAGTTACCACAACTATAGTAAAGCAGAAACAACTTTCAGCACTATTGCCACAGGCACAACGGCATCTTATAAAATTCAACTAGCAAAAGCCTTACTCAAACCTTCCGTTAAAATTCAATACAGCAAGAATTTCAGTGATAACTTAAACCAAGTCATACACTCCAGCATTGCTGATAGCGCACTTACCACCTATAAATTAAGCTCTGATTTTGCTCCGCAAAACATTAGCTCTATGACTCTTGGGATGGATTATGCACATGAGAATAATTTGTTCTTAAATGTCGGTTATACACTGTCTTCTGGCTCTAAAGATTATCAGTCGGACTCAATCAAATTGAGCATGAGTTTTTCATTCTAGCGAGTGATTAGGCAAAGAATAGGGAATTTGGTGGAGCTAGGCGGGATCGAACCGCCGACCTCTTGCGTGCCACGCAAGCGCTCTCCCAGCTGAGCTATAGCCCCGTTTTATACGGTGGAGGCGTATTATGCCCGCATTAAGAGGCCGGCTCAACAAGGTTTTGAATGTAACTAGTCGCTGTTTTCAACCGTCTAACTACAGCTTCTTGCCCAATCGTAGCCAATGTTTGATCTAAGGCCGGTGAATTACCATTACCACAGACTGCAATGCGTACCGGTGGCCCAACTTTACCAAATTTAAGGCCTTTCTCATCGGCATAATCAGCGATACAACTTTGAATCGCTTCTGCTTGCCAATCATTTAGCTGTGCTAAACGCTCGGTTAGCTCATTTAAGATTGGAAGACTAGCTTCACTTAAAAATTTCTTTGCTGGCTTAGGCTCATATTCGGTTGGATCTTGAAAGAATAAAACACTGGTTTCAGCCATTTCTGACAAGGTTTTAACGCGTTCACGCTGTAACTCAACCACCTGCAATAACATCTCATGCGGTACCGCTTGCAAGGCTTCTGGTAGACGTTTAGCCAGTTCATTGGCCAAGTCGTCAGCTGCTGCCTCTTTTAAGTATTGCTGATTCAACCAGTGCAGCTTATCAACATCAAAGGTTGAGGCTGATTTATTGATTCCGCTGAGTTTAAAGAGTTCGAGCATCTCCGTTGTACTAAAGATCTCTTGATCACCATGCGACCATCCTAGACGGACTAGATAGTTCAACATCGCCTCACGCAATATGCCCTCTTCAGCATAGGCAGAAACACTGACTGCACCATGCCGCTTAGACATACGCTTACCATCATCACCCAGAATCATCGGTGCATGTGCATAGATTGGCGGTGTACCACCCAGTGCCTCGATCAAGTTAATCTGTCTCGGCGTATTATTAATATGATCATCACCACGAATAACATGGGTGATTTGCATATCCATATCGTCGACAACAACGGTTAGGTTGTAAGTCGGTGTGCCATCAGAACGCGCAATAATCAGATCGTCTAATTCTTGATTTGAGATGGTGATCTGACCCAATACCTGATCTTCAATCACAACTGCACCGTCTAGTGGGTTCTTAAAACGGATCACTGGCGCCACATCTGCTGGTGGCTCACCACTGAAGTCACGGTATCGACGATCATATTGTGGTCGCTGTTTGTTTGCGATCTGTTGCTCACGCATCGCTTCCAGCTCTTCCTTACTACAATAACAACGGTAAGCCTTACCTTCATCCAGTAGCTTTTGAATCACTTCGTTGTAGCGATCAAAACGCTGTGTTTGGTAGAAAGGGCCTTCGTCATAATCCAGACCTAACCACTCCATACCATGCAAGATTGCATCGACCGAGGCCTGTGTAGAACGCTCTTTATCAGTGTCTTCAATACGCAAGACAAAACTGCCGCCATTAGCACGCGCAAACAACCAAGAGAACAATGCGGTACGGGCACCACCGATATGTAAATAACCGGTTGGGCTAGGGGCAAAACGTGTTCTTACTTGCATCAAAACTCTCTCTTATATTAATACGATATATTTTAAAACAACTTTAAATCATCGGCTGATTAAATAATTAGGGCGCCATTACAGCTTAGTGGTGAAGGCAGTGTCAACGTCAGTGATCACACCAATATAGGCCCTATAAATAGGATGGCAAGCTGTAGACAGATGGCAGCAAAAATACCAGCCAACACATCATCGATGACAATACCCAAACCACCCTGCACTTTTCGATCAAGCCAATTAATTGGCCAAGGTTTCCAAATATCAAATAAACGAAACAACAAAAAGCCAAGAATAATCCAAAGCCAGCCACTGGGGACAAGTATCATGGTCACTAAATAGCCACAGATCTCATCTAAGACAATACCACTGTGATCATGCGTGTTTAGCTGCCTTGCTGATTCGCCGCAGATATAGATTGAGAGCAAAATCAACGCCAATAATACTGCCAAATAAACTGGCAGTGATAAGGGCTGCAGCAGTAGATAGATCGGTATCGCTACCAAGGTACCAAAAGTGCCTGGAGCAAATGGTGCTAAACCACTACCAAAACCAAAGGCTAAACTATGTATTGGGTTAGTCATACATTCGACAATCGTGGGGTTCTTGTTATTCGCCATATCCTGCATCCATGTTCTTATCTATTACTAAGCGTATTCGTCTGACTGCTCGATCTGAGCATTTAGATACAAGCAAAATGATCAAAACCCAAGAATGTGGGCATGGCTTCAACCTGTCCTTTTCTAAGTAGGCTTATTTGCTTGCCCTGCAGAATCTCACCGATACGATAAACCTCGCAATTATAAGCTGTCGCTAGCTCATCGATGCCTGTGGCTATCGAAGTGGGTGCGGTAAACAGCAAGCCATAATCTTCACCACCGGTCAGCGCCATCAGTTCGTCTACTGAATCGGCCAACGGCAACTGTTCTAATTGAATAACAGCGCCAACCTGGCTGGCGGCACATAGGCGTTGCAGATCGAGTAATAAGCCATCAGATAAATCCATCGCAGCATGGGCTAGACCAACTAGGTCTTGGGCAAATTCTAAATTAATATTGGGTCGGTATAACGCAAGTGATTGAGCCGTAGTCAGCTTTTCATGATCATTGCCATGTTGCTTTAGGCAAGCGACGGCACTGGCCGCTAAGCCTAATGAACCAGTCACATAGATATTATCACCAATCTGAGCGGTACTACGTTGCAGTAATTTTCCAGCTACCACTGTGCCCATAATTTGCAGGCCAAGATTAAGTTCAGTTGAATGCACTACATCACCACCAACGAGCGTCACACCATAATGTGCCGCTGCTGCAAATAAACCCTCTGAGAAGGCCTTTAACCAAACTTCATCAACACGGTCAAGACTAAGGTTTAAGGTCATCCAGCGTGGTGTTGCTGCCATCGCTGACATATCACTAACATTAACTGTCACTAATTTATAAGCTAGATCGTAGGCTGGTGTTTCAGCAACAAAATGGCGAGCAATCACCATACTATCGCTACTGACAACCAGTTGCTGGCCTTCTGGAATTTGGATTACTGCAGCATCATCACCGATGCCTAATAAGAGATCAGGATCACTGCTACCTTGCGCTGGGACTTGGAAAAAGCGTTGAATAATCTCGGCTTCAGTCATGATGGCAAGGGCTATGGCTTTCCAATGAAATGGATTATTGCAAGATAGTCAGACGATTTTGTGTCTTGCAGATGTTATCTAAAATCGCATTAACAAACTTATATCCTTCATCCGCGCCAAAGCGCTTACATAGGCGAATTGCTTCAGCAATAATCACGTTTTCAGGAATAAATAAGCTATGACAATATTCATAGACTGCAATACGTAAACTAGCTAATTCGATAGGATCGATCTGCGCAACTTTATAATCACTGGCACCATCGATAATTGCATCAAATTTTTCTTCACTGGCAAGACAGACCTTAATCATCTCAGCAAAGTAATCTTGATCAGCCTTTTTCCAGTATTCGTCATTTTCATATTGTTCGACTAATTCTTTTACTGAGTTCTGCGTGAACTGACATTGATACAGTGCTTGCAACGCCAAACGACGAGAACTTTGACGTGCATAATTAGCATTACGCTCTTCTGGATTAGCCACTAGTCTTCTCTAATTTGATTAAGTACATTGTTCATTTCAAGCGCGCATAAAGCCGCGTCTACCCCTTTATTTTCACCGCTCACTTGTGAGCGTAGTTGCGCTTGCTCTAATGTGTCAGTTGTTAATACACCAAAGATCACTGGGACACCGGTGTCTAAACCAACCTGCATAATACCTCTCGCACTTTCACCACAGACATAATCAAAATGTGGTGTATCACCACGGATAACACAACCCAATGTAAGGATCGCTTGATAGCGTCCACTATTTGCCAATTCACTTGCAATCAGCGGCAATTCAAAGGCACCTGGTACATAAAGAATATCGATATCCGCTTGCGCTACACCATGTTCAATTAAGCTTGCCTCTGCTGCAGTCAGCATATTATTAACAATCTCATGATTAAAGCGCGCTGCGACTATCGCAAAGCGAGCATCTCCTGCACTGATATCACCAGTCTGAATTGGACCTGTTTTCATCTTAGTTACTTCCCACTGACATATTCAACGATCTCCAGACCAAAACCACCTAGTCCATGAAACACTTGTTTTGCACTCAGTAGACGCATTTTATGTACGCCAACATCAAATAAGATTTGCCCCCCTATACCCAAGGTACGGCGATCTACCGGCGTATCAGCATGTTGTTCTACTTGCTCAATAGACTGTTCTTTTTTACTTAAGCAATCTAATTGCTTAAGTAAGTTATCTTGGTCATTGCCAATACGTAGCAGCACTACTACACCTGCCTCTTCTGCTGCAATCCGTTGAATCGCGTCACGCAGAGGCCAGCCAAAGGCTTCACTTTTACCAAGCAGACTATCGACTATGGTATTTTCGAGATGCACCCGCGTTAAGACCGCTTTATCCGCCGTGATATCGCCTTTAACTAAGGCAAAATGTACCTGCTTAAGTACTGCGTCCTGATAAGTATGAAGCTGGAAATCACCATAGTCTGTACTAAATGGTTGTACCGAGATACGACGTACAGTCGGTTCATACTGCATTCGATAGCTGATCAAATCTTCAATCGTTCCAATCTTTAGATCAAACTCTTTAGCAAACTTTTCCAGATCTGGACGACGCGCCATAGTGCCGTCTTCATTCATGATTTCTACGATGACAGCAGTTGGCTCTAACTCGGCTAAGCGTGCAAAATCACAACCCGCTTCAGTATGCCCTGCACGTGTTAAGACACCACCCGGTTTGGCCATTAATGGAAAGATATGGCCTGGCTGCTCGATATCTGCAGGCTTTGCATTAGGCGCCACCGCAGTGCGAATAGTATGTGCCCGGTCATAGGCTGAAATGCCAGTAGTAACACCTTCTGCTGCTTCAATCGATACAGTGAAGTTGGTTTTATAGTTGTCGCCTACTGCATCTACCATTAACGGTAGATTAAGCTGCTGGCAACGCTCTCGCGTTAAAGTTAGACAAATTAAGCCACGCCCATGCGTCGCCATAAAATTAATATCTTCCGGCTTAACCATAGAGGCAGCCATTAGTAGATCGCCTTCGTTCTCACGATCTTCATCATCGATAATAATCACCATCTTGCCGGCAGCGATATCAGCAATAATTTCTTCTGTCGAATTAAATTTCATAGTCACTACTTTTAGATCGTGGGTGATTAGTTATCTGAAAACGTATTCAATCGCTCAACATAACGTGCGATGACATCCACTTCTATGTTGACTCGTGTGCCAACCTGATAGCTATGAATTGTTGTATTTTTGTAGGTGTGCGGGATGATTGCAACACTAAAGAGTATAGCATCGACTGCATTCACCGTGAGACTTACGCCATCGACACAAATCGATCCTTTGCGTGCTATATAGCGCGCTAATTCAGCAGGCACCTGACACTGCAAAAACCAAGCATCACCTTCTTCACGTAACTCAGTAACCGTTGCTACAGCATCAACATGCCCTGAGACCATATGCCCACCTAATGCCGTAGTTGGTGTTAGTGCACGCTCTAAATTCAAGCTATCACCGATTATTCTATCGCCAAGCGTGGTGCAGGCTAAGGTTTCCAACGAGGCGTCAGCAGTAAATGAATTAGCGGTGATGCTAGTAGCAGTCAAACAGGTACCGAGCACACAAATACTGTCACCAACAACCGATTGGTCCAAAAAGCCATCAGGCGTTGTAATACTAAAGACACTACCACCTTCTGTCTTATCTATCGCTTGGCACTCGCCTTGAGCTTGTATTATCCCAGTAAACATAGAACTTTAACCCTCGACATCCAGAGTGAATTTTTGAATAGGTAAGGCACTGCTGGTATGCAGTTCGGCACTGGCCTCGATAGCGACACTTGCAATCTCTTCGGCATCATCACTACGATCATACATTGCATACATCGCACCTAATGCAATCTCTGCACCGGCACCAATAGCCCAGAAACTACGATATTGAAAGACTTCTCGCAGCGCATATAAGCCATAAATACCAGTCTTATTCAAAAACAAGGCATCAATACGTGATGACTCGTAGGCATCATCATCTTCATCTTTCGGATTTAAAAAATAATTCTGCTTAAGAATTGGATGTAGATTCAAGAAACTATGGTAGATCGCTTGCCGCGAATCTAGCTGAATATTCTTAGCCTCTTGTGCAAACACACTCTGTATTACTAAGTGATGCGCTGCACTACCAACGATCCCCATATAGCTACCGTCATGCTCAAGAATCTTATCACTGCTCGCATCATAACGATGGCTTTGACGAATATCGCCAAAGGTAGTCAGCGTATCAGCGGCAATACAGCCTTTTCCATTCTTAATAACTGCAACAATCGTAGACATAATTAGGTGTTATTCAATAAAGCAGTAATGCGTAAATCCTTACCCACACTGCGTGAATCGGTGATCGTAAGATCTTGTCTTTGCGCCAAAGCATCCAATGGACCTAAGGCACTAATACCACGAGTACCCTGCCCTAATAAGGTCGGCGCAAGATACAGTACTAACTCATCAGCAAGGCCACTGGCGATAGCTGAGGCTACTAATTTTGGCCCAGCCTCTAGCATAACTGAGTTAACCTCACGAGCCGCCAAATCATGCAGTATCCATTCAAGCGATAAACCAGAATGATTGACTGGTGTCTGTATTACTCGCCCTGGTTGAAAACCTGCATAGGCGGTTTCATCCTTAGCCGTATAGATTAGATAAGCGCCTTGCTTATCCAATACCTTGGCAGTTAGTGGTGTGCGTAAGTCACTATCGAGCACTACTCGCAACGGCTGTGGTAGATCACCATTAGTTTTTAACTGCTCACGAGTAAGCCGTACATTTAAGCTAGGATCATCGGCTAATACCGTACCAATGCCAGTCATCAAGACATCTTGCTTAGCGCGCAAATATTGCACATCTAGGCGAGCAGCTTCAGAGGTAATCCATTTTGATTCACCATTATGCAGTGCCGTTCCACCATCCAGACTGGCCGCAGTCTTTATACTTAACCATGGCAAACCATGGCTCATCCGTTTAATAAAGCCTCGGTTGAGTTGCTCAGCCGCTATCGCGTTAGGCATTAGCTCGACCACAATCCCTGCAGCACGCAATTGTTCAATACCGCGTCCAGCCACTAGAGGATTAGGGTCTTGCATTGCAATCACTACGCGCGCGATAGCCGCATCGATTAATGCTTGCGTACAGGGGCCGGTGCGACCGCTATGCGCACAGGGCTCTAATGTGACATAGGCTGTCGCCGCACGCAGATCAACCGTTGCATTATTCAGTGCATTAATTTCAGCATGCGCCTGTCCGGCGACTTGATGATAACCCTGAGACAACACCTGTCCATCATTATTGGCAATGATGCAACCCACCATTGGATTAGGACTGGCGCTGTAACGGCCTTGTTCTGCAAGACGCAGCGCCTGCGCCATTAAGGCTTGGTCCTGCGGGCTAATCATAGTAAATCCTATGAATCCTTGATCAATTTAAGCTGACTTTTACGCATTTCAGGTGTCAGATCTTTTTCTACGTGATCAATAATATCTCTAAACTCTTGCATGTCTGTAAACGATCGATAGACCGAAGCAAAACGTACATAGGCAACTTGATCGATTACCTTGAGCTCATCCATCACCCACTCACCCATTTGACTAGCTGGAATCTCACGATCCCCATAACCTAGTGCCAAATGACGAATATGATCGACCGTCTCATCTACTTTATCCATAGACACTGGCCGTTTTTCAATTGCATGTAATAGACCGTTGCGTAACTTTTCAACATCAAAGTTCTCACGGCGACCATCACGTTTAACGATACGTGGTAGATCTAATTCAGCGGTCTCGTGCGTGGTATAACGCGCCTTACAATCAACACACTCGCGACGTCTACGCACTTGACTACCGTCCGCAGCCAGACGTGAATCAACTACCCGTGTATCAGTGGCACCACAAAATGGACATCGCATACGCTCTACCTATTTGTCGTTAAAAATCAGATTTCAGAAACAAAAACGCGGCCAAGGGTTCCCCCTGTGGCCGCGCTACATTTCGCAAAGCTCTATTAGCTATTGCTTTTTGAAGCTTCATATACAGGGAAGCGAGAGCAAAGCTCAACAACAGACTGCTTTACGCGATCTTGAACTTCAGTATTTTCAACATCATTCATCACGTCACACATCCAGTTAACCAACTCAACACACTCTGCTTCTTTAAAACCACGAGTAGTGATCGCTGGAGCACCAAGACGAATACCACTGGTCACGAATGGTGATTGTGGATCGTTAGGTACGGTGTTCTTATTAACAGTGATGTTAGCATTACCTAAGGCTGCGTCTGCGGCCTTACCAGTAATTCCTTTCTTGATTAGATCAACTAAGAACAGGTGGTTATCAGTGCCACCAGATACGATGTCGTAATCACGTGCTTGGAACTGCTTCACCATCGCTCGTGCGTTAGCAACAACTTGCTTTTGGTATTGCTTAAACTCAGGCTGTAGCGCTTCTTTAAAAGCAACTGCCTTAGCAGCAATAACGTGCATCAATGGACCACCCTGCATACCAGGGAAAACCATAGAATTGATCTTCTTAGTAATTGCTTCGTTTTCACGCGCGATAATGATGCCGCCACGAGGACCACGAAGTGTCTTATGTGTAGTTGAAGTAACCACATCAGCTACTGGTACTGGGTTCGGGTACATATCTGCTGCAATCAAACCAGAGACGTGTGCCATATCAACCAATAAGTAAGCACCAACCATATCTGCGATCTCGCGGAATCGAGCCCAGTCCCAAACTTTAGAATAGGCAGAGAAACCAGCAATCAGCATTTTAGGCTTGTGTTCTTTTGCCAAGGCTTCAACTTGATCGTAATCAATCTCGCCTTCAGGCGTTAGGCCATATTGGATTGCATTGTAAAAACGACCAGAGAAGTTCACTGGGCAACCGTGAGTTAGGTGACCACCCTGTGCTAGTGAAAGACCCATAATCGTGTCATGCGGCTGTAGCAGTGCAAAGAAAACAGCACCATTTGCCTGTGAACCAGAATGTGGCTGTACGTTTGCATAGTCTGCACCGTAAAGCTCTTTTAAACGATCAATCGCAAGCTGCTCTACTTTATCAACATGCTCACAACCACCGTAATAGCGCTTTGCAGGGTAACCTTCTGCATATTTATTAGTAAGTACTGAACCTTGCGCTTCCATTACACGTGGACTGGCGTAGTTCTCTGAGGCAATCAGCTCGATGTGCTCTTCTTGGCGAATCACTTCGCTGCTCATCGCATCTGCTAGCTCTTTATCAAATTCGGCGATATTCATATCGGCAGAAAACATAGTAATTCTCCAAAAGGTTTATTCTGACAAAATTTAGTGGCAGAAGTATACCCTATTATGCCTTCTTAGAACCACCAAATCCTATACAAGTGTTTTTGTTTATTTGGCTCTGCAACAGTATCTGGACAGCGGCTCAGAAGTCTGGAACTATGCCCAGAGTTTGTGCAACCACCAAAGTCCCTAATATGGCCCAATATGTATTCTCAATGAGCGCAGTCGGCAAAGTCGTGCCGCCAAAGAAAGAGATCTTAAAAGATATCTCTCTCAACTTCTTTCCAGGCGCCAAAATTGGTGTTTTAGGCTATAACGGCGCGGGTAAATCAACCCTTTTGCGCATTATGGCTGGTGTCGATACCGACTTCCATGGCGAGGCAAGACCTCAAGCTAACCTTAATATTGGTTATTTGCCACAGGAACCACAGCTGGACATGGCATTAGATGTACGTGGCAACGTTGAGCTTGGCATAGGCCCGCTAAAACAGGCTTTAGATGAATTCAATGCTATCAGCATGAAATTCGCCGAGCCAATGAGCGACGATGAGATGACTGCTGCCTTAGATCAGCAGGCCAAACTACAAGATCAAATTGAAGCTGCCGATGGCTGGAATCTAGAGCGTAAACTAGAAGTAGCCGCTGACGCCTTACGTCTACCCTCTTGGGATGCCGATGTCTCTGTGCTCTCTGGTGGTGAACGCCGCCGAGTCGCGCTCTGCAAACTACTCCTCTCCAACCCAGACATGTTGATCTTGGATGAGCCAACCAACCACTTAGATGCCGACTCAGTCGCTTGGCTAGAACGCTTCTTACAGGACTTTGCCGGCACCGTCGTTGCAGTCACTCACGACCGTTACTTCCTCGATAATGTCGCAGGATGGATTTTAGAACTCGACCGTGGTCATGGCATTCCATGGGAAGGTAATTACTCTAGCTGGCTAGAACAAAAGCAAGCACGCCTAGAGCAGGAACAACGCCAAGAAAGCGCACGACAAAAAACCATGGCAGCAGAATTAGACTGGGTACGTAGTAACCCTAAGGGTCGCCAAGCAAAATCTAAAGCACGCTTAAAACGCTTTGATGAAATCAATTCACAGGAATACCAAGAACGTGCAGAAACTAATGAGATATTCATTCCTACCGGCGATCGACTCGGTGATGTAGTGATTGAAGCTGAAAGTCTAAGCAAAGGCTTTGGCGAGCGTATGTTGTTTGATGATGTCAGCTTCACGCTACCCAAGGGTGCAATTGCAGGTGTTATTGGAGGTAATGGCGCCGGTAAATCGACCCTACTTAAAATGTTAGTCAATCGCGAAACACCAGACAGTGGAACACTGCGTTTAGGCGAGACTGTCAAACTGTCTTATGTCGATCAGCTACGGGATGACCTGCAAGGTGACCGCACTGTTTGGGAAGAAATCTCAAACGGCCAAGACATAATGCAGATCGGTAACCATACCGTGCAATCACGTAGTTACTGTGGACGCTTCAACTTCAAAGGAGGCGATCAACAAAAGCGTGTCAAAGACCTTTCCGGTGGTGAACGCAATCGCTTACAACTGGCAAAGTTACTCGCTAGTGGCGGTAACGTATTATTACTCGATGAGCCAACCAACGACCTCGATGTAGAGACATTACGTGCCTTAGAAGAAGCACTTTTAAACTTCCCCGGTTGTGCCATCGTAGTCTCTCACGATCGCTGGTTCTTAGATCGTATCGCTACACATATTCTGGCATTTGAAGGTGATTCTGTTGTCACCTGGTTTGAAGGTAACTTCACTGAATATGAGGCCGATCGCAAACAACGCCTAGGTGAAGACGCCGCGCAACCAAAGCGCGTGAAATACAAAAAGATAGACGGTTAATAACCTAGGCTGATCTAAAAGTTGCGCTTTAAATCCATACCGGAATATAGCGCGGCGACCTGCTCGGCATAGCCATTAAAAGGCAGTGTCTTACGCTTACGTAGTTCGCCTATACGACGCTCACGACTTTGGCTCCAGCGTGGGTGATCAACCTCTGGATTCACATTCGAATAGAACCCATATTCGTTTGACGCTGAAAGATTCCAACTGGTATCTGGCTGTGTCTCTGTGAAACGAATCTTGACGATAGACTTAATACTCTTAAAGCCATACTTCCATGGCACCACTAATCTTAATGGCGCACCGTTTTGATTTGGCAATTGCTTACCATAAAGCCCCAGCACTAACATGCTCAACGGATTCATTGCTTCATCTATGCGTAGACCTTCAACATAGGGCCAGTCCAATACGGGGAAACGCTGGCCGGGTAGATTATCCCGATCATATAGTGTTGTGAATTCCACATACTTTGCTTTTGAAGTTGGTTGAAAGCGTTGTAGTAAAGGCCCCAACTCAACCCCCATCCAAGGGATCACCATCGACCATGCCTCGACACAACGCAAACGATAAATGCGCTCTTCTAAATCTTGCGGCTTGATCAAGTCTTCCAAGGCAATCACACCAGGCTTCTCACACTCCCCTTCAATACTCACCGACCAAGGATCTGTCTTCAGCATCGCCGCATTCTTCTTCGGGTCTTTCTTATTAGTGCCTAACTCATAAAAATTATTGTACGAAGTGATCGATTCTTCTTTTGTCAGCTCAGCTGCCAATGGATGATCGTCTGCCATACGATAACTAGATAGATCGAGCTTAGCCAAGGCAGGTAGGCTAGTCGCTGCCAACCCAATACCAGCACTGATAGCTAGCGATTTTTTAATCAATTCACGACGCTGAAGGTAGACCGAGTAATCGGTCACTTCAGACTCTTTTAAAGCATGTCTAGGGGGGATTTTTATAAGCATGAAACGTTGATCATTATTCAGTTAATAAGTTCCCAAAGGATGTCTTTACAGACTAGAACAGGATCCGTGCATTACGGAAAAGACGTAACCAAGGCCCATCTTCATTCCAACTAGGGTCAGCCCAAGAATGTTGCACAGTCCTAAACAGGCGTTCTGGATGCGGCATCATAATGCTAAAGCGACCATCCTCATTGGTAATCGCAGTAGCCCCATCGGATGAACCGTTCGGATTCAGCGGATAACGCTCACTAGCTGTACCACTCTCGTCACAATAACGCAGACCGATCAGTGGCTGAGCTTGTATCTGTTGTTGCTCACTCTCAAATTGCATACGACCTTCGCCATGGGCGACCACAATGGGCAACTGAGAACCAGCCATACCCTGCAACAGTAAAGACGGACTTTGCTCCACTTTCACATTCAGCAAGCGTGCTTCAAACTGCTCAGAGGTATTGCGCACAAAGCGTGGCCAAGCGGCACTGCCCGGAATCAGCTCTCGTAGCTGAGACATCATCTGACAGCCATTACAAACGCCCAAACCAAGCACATTTTTATCTTCAAAAAATGCTTTAAATTGGTCAAGTAACTTACTGTTATATAATATATTGCTAGCCCATCCAGACCCGGCACCTAAGACATCCCCATAGGAGAAGCCACCACAAGCTGCGAGCATCTGAAAATCCTTCAATTCGGCTCGATTTTCGAGCAGATCAGACATATGAACGTCTACCGCTTGGAAGCCAGCGCGGTCAAAAGCAGCGGCCATCTCGACCTGTCCGTTAACCCCCTGCTCACGCAAGATCGCTATCTTTGGACGTACACCGGTGGCAATGAACGGCGCAGCAACATCCTCATCAGGATTGAAGCTCAGATCGGCTAATAGGCCATGTAGCCCCTCTTCCTCGATCAAATCAAACTCAGAGTCGGCACATTCAGAGTTATCACGCTGTCTTTGTATCTGATGACTGACGCCAGACCAGCGTTGTTCTAATGCAGCACGATCACTACTGAACAATAATTCACCCGCTACACTGCAGTTAATCGCTTGATCATCACGCACGCGCGCAACGACACTAACCTGTTCAGCCAAACCAACCGATTTCGCTAAACTCAAGACCCCATCCAAGTCACTTTCAGCCACTTGCATGACACAACCTAGCTCTTCCGCAAACAGTGCTGGCAGAGCCTGCTCTAGTTCAGTAGTGAGCTCGATATCGAGACCACAGCGACCGGCAAAAGCCATCTCCGCAACGCAGGCGAAGAGCCCACCATCGCTCCTATCATGATAAGAAATAACTTTGCCTTCATCTCTTAACTTACTAATAAATAACACTAAAGACTTCAATAACTCAACCGAGTCTAAGGCTGGCACCTGACTGTCGGTCAACTCATAGACCTGGGCCAATACCGAGCCACCCAGACGCTGCTGACCGGCACCTAGATCGACCAATAGCAAGCAACTCGGCTCATCGATGTGCTTGATTTCAGGCGTCCAGGTCTGACGTACATCGGCCACTGGGACAAATGCTGTGACTACCAATGAAACCGGTGAAACCACCAGTTTAGACTCTCCATCTTGCTGCCAGCCTGTTTGCATCGAAAGTGAGTCCTTACCCACCGGAATCGCAATATCAAGGGCCTGACACAGCTCACTGGTCGCCTCTACGGTATCGTATAAAACCGCATCCTCGCCCTCATAGTTGGCTGCTGCCATCCAGTTAGCCGATAGCTTGACCTGACGCGTATGCTCCCAAGGAGCTGCTAATAAGTTAGTTAAGGCCTCAGCAATCGCCATTTGTGCCGATTTTGGCCCTGAATAGAGTGCTATTGGGGTGCGCTCACCTAGCGCCATCGCTTCACCGCTATAGGCGCTGAAACTATTAGTTGTTACCGCCACATCGGCCACTGGCACCTGCCAAGGCCCAACCATTTGATCACGTACCACATGGCCCGTTACCGAACGGTCACCGATTGTGATTAAAAACTTCTTCGAGGCCACCGTGGCCTGCCCCAACACGCGATCAACCGCATCAGCAATATCAATAGCGCTGTAATCTGCTGTCACTGCAGCTAACGGCAAACGCTGTGTATCACGCTTCACTTTAGGCGGCTTACCGAGTAATACCTCCATCGGCATTTGAATCGGATCATTATCAAAGTGACGGTCATGCACCCGCAGATGTTGTTCCTCAGTGGCATGCCCAACCACCGCGTAAAGACAACGCTCACGTTGGCAGATACGCTCAAATTCATCTAATTGCTCAATCTTAATCGCCAACACATAACGTTCCTGTGCTTCGTTACACCAAATCTCAAGTGGCGACATGCCCGGCTCAGCATTTGGTAACTCGCGCAGCTCGATAACACCGCCCCGACCACAATCATGCAAAATCTCAGGCAAGGCATTAGAGACACCACCGGCACCAACATCATGGATCGACACGATAGGGTTCTCATCTTGCATCTGCCAGCAACGATTAATCACTTCCTGACAGCGTCGCTCCATCTCAGGGTTATCACGCTGCACCGAAGCAAAGTCTAATTGCTCTGCGCTGCTACCGGCATCGACTGAGGAAGCGGCACCACCACCGAGACCAATCAACATCGCTGGACCACCTAAAACAATGATCGGCGTGCCTTCTGGAATAACCTGCTTTTCAACATCTTCGCCACGGATATTACCTAACCCACCAGCGATCATGATCGGCTTATGATAGCCACGCACAACACCGTTTAAGCTCTGTTCATAACAGCGGAAATAACCCAGTAAGTTTGGTCTACCAAATTCATTATTAAAGGCAGCTGCACCAATAGGCCCTTCAATCATAATATCTAAGGCCGACACCATACGATCTGGCTTACCGTAATCATGCTCCCAAGGCTCAAGCAACTCTGGCAGGCGTAGGTTAGATACCGAGAAACCACAAAGTCCCGCCTTCGGTAAAGAGCCTCTACCGGTAGCTCCTTCATCACGGATCTCTCCACCAGAACCGGTAGCAGCCCCAGCAAACGGCGCAATCGCTGTCGGGTGATTGTGCGTCTCGACTTTCATCAAGATATGAATGTCTTCTTCAAAATAACGGTAGCTACAATCTGCTGACTGCGGGTAGAAACGCGCGCCAGAATAACCAGCCATTACCGCTGCATTATCTTTATAGGCAGACAATACGTTTTCAGGCGAATGCTTATAGGTCTCGCGAATCATGCCAAATAAGGTATTAGCCTGCGCCTTACCATCAATCTTCCATTCAGCATTAAAAATCTTATGTCGACAGTGTTCTGAATTTGCCTGCGCAAACATCATCAACTCAACATCTGTCGGGCAACGCTCTAAGCGTTGATAATTAGTCACCAAATACTCGATCTCATCGGTCGACAAGGCCAAGCCCAAATCTGTATTCAGGCTGCCGATATCAGCACTCAGCGTCTTGAAATCAGCCAAGCGACTAACTGGCGCCGGCTGTTGGCTGCTGAATAACTCAATACAGGAACCTAACTGCGGTAAAACACTTTGCGTCATCCGATCGTGCATCGCGGCCTGTACTAAGGCCTGCTCATCTGCAGTTAACGTTGACCAACCTTCCACCGTTACCAGCATCGCACGCTCAACTCGACCACCAGCAGCTAGACCGCAGTGATCAAGAATCTCTGTCGCCTTCGACGACCAAGGTGAGATAGTACCCATACGCGGGCTGACGATAAATTGATCCTGCAGTGCCGTTTGGCTAGAAATAGCCGCCTCCACACCCAGAATATGCCGTATAAGCCCGATCTGATCTGAGCTCAAGACACCGCAGTGCTCTACCAGATAAAGCCATGACGTTTGCACACCCTGCAAAGTCGGCACCTGCTGTTGAATTACCCTGAGCTGCTGCTCAAGTTTGAATGGCGTGGTAGCTGCTGTACCGCGGAGAAAAAGCATTCGAACC
>Ga0228619_1000400_pt1 | contig 19874 bp, 20 predicted proteins | sample 22DmetaG_FD_190065 | JGI IMG/M metagenome (GOLD analysis project Ga0228619, IMG submission 190065) | Seawater microbial communities from Monterey Bay, California, United States - 22D | ecosystem: Environmental > Aquatic > Marine > Coastal | place: USA: California | collected 2016-10-12 | reverse complement strand
AAAGCGAAAATAACCAACAACATTTCTACGGTTAGTGAAGTTTGTTGATCCTAGGAGGAGTAGGAATTTTCTAATTTCTTGTTGAAAAACAACGATTAATGCAAAAAATCCTACACTAATAAATTTCCCTAACAGAGTACTCAGAACATCCATATTAAGAAGATCGGTGAGCCTCCACATGAGATAAATGATTACAATTCCAATAAAAATATTGATGGCTACGGTTCCCTTTACAAGTTTGTAGAGGTAAAATAGTAGGAAGGCAACCAATAAAATGTCGATCACATCAATAAAAGAAAAATCGATAAAATCAGTTAAATCCAAGTGATCCTTTTTTGTAAAATTATAAAAACTATTGGAGAGCTAGCCATAAGTCGACACATTCTTTGGCTTCCTTAATGTCATGAACACGTAGTATTTGAGCTCCCCGGTCTAAAGCGAGTGCATTTAAGGCTGTAGTTCCGTTTAAAGCTTCTTCAGGGCTTGTATTTAAATGTTTGTAAATCATTGACTTTCTTGAGATTCCAACGAGTAGGGGACAACCCAAAGTTTTGAATTGATTGAGATGCTTAAAAAGTGTGTAATTATGGGTGGTGTTTTTCCCAAATCCAAAGCCAGGATCAATAATAATGTCCTGAATTCCTGCCTTTGAAGCTGTTTTAGTTTGTTGTACAAAAAAGGCTAAAATTTCAGTAATAATATTGTCGTATTCTGGCTTTTTTTGCATGCTTTTTGGAATCCCTTGCATATGCATCATTACATAGGGAATGGAATATTGAGCCACTGTTTGATGCATTTTGGGATCAAGAATACCTCCAGAAATATCATTGATTATAGAAGCTCCAGCTTCAATACAGGTTTGAGCAACCTCATGATTGTAAGTGTCAATTGAGAAATGCGTTTCTGGAAATCGAAGTTTTAATGCTTCTAGTATTAGAATAATTTTTTCTTTTTCTGTCTCTGGAGAAATTAGTTCACTCCCAGGTTTACTGCTTGCTACCCCTATATCTATGAAAAAAGCTCCTTCTTTAATCATGGTTTCGGTGCGTTGTAGTGCCTTCTCTACAGAGTTATATTTTCCACCGTCGTAAAATGAATCAGAGGTAACATTTAAGATCCCCATAATCTTGGGTTGACTCAAGTCAATGAATTGTCCGTTGCAGTTTAGGGTTTGTGCTGTGATATTCTTTTTGATAACTTTTTGCTTTGTACTGGGTGATCTAATTAAATAAATTCGAAATTTGTTGCAAATTTAGAATTAAATGGAGCTTACCCGTAAAGAGTATCAAACAATTGTAAAAAAATGCAGAGAATTATTTGAAAATAAAATGAAAGATTATGGGGCGGCATGGCGAATTTTAAGGCTTCCCTCACTCACCGATCAGATTTTTATAAAAGCTCAACGAATAAGAAGTTTACAAACTAACGTCATTCAAAAAGTAGATGAGGGACAGGAGTCTGAATTTATAGGAATTGTGAATTACAGCCTGATGGCCTTAATACAAATTGATAAAGGAATTGCAGAGCAACCTGATTTGAATGTGGAAGCGGCATTACAATTATATGACAAACATCAAGAAATCATTTTTGACTTGATGTTGAACAAGAATCATGATTATGGGGAGGCTTGGCGTGAGATGCGTGTCAGCTCCTTAACTGATTTAATATTACAAAAGCTGCTACGTGTTAAACAAATTGAAGAGAATCAAGGAAAAACTATAGTAAGTGAGGGAATTGATGCCAATTACCATGACATGGTTAATTATGCAGTTTTTGCATTGATTCACTTAAGTTCAGTTAAAAAACTATGATAGCATACGTAGCTAAAAAGGTAGGATTTATTTTTTTGACCCTCTTTGGGGTGGCAAGTTTGGTTTTTTTTTTATTTTGGGTTTTGCCTGGAGATCCTGCACAAATGATGCTTGATCAAAATGAAGACAGTGCCCAATTGGAGGTGGTTAAGGCAAAATTTGGATTTAATCTTCCTCTTTCACAACAGTATTTTTATTATTTGAATGATTTGTCTCCCTTCTCTGTACATTCAACACAAACTGAAGATTTTGCACATTATGATGCTTTGGTGTATGGTGGATGGAAAATTCTAACGACTTCAACTAAAGTCTGGGTTTTCAAAACGCCTTATTTTCGAACCTCCTATCAAAAAAGAGGAAAGCCAATTTCAGAAATATTAATAGAAACGCTTCCTAACACAGCAATATTGGCTGTTTCATCCATGTGTATTGCTATAATTTTAGGGATTTTTTTAGGCGTGGTGGCCACACTTAATAAGGACCGTTGGTTGGATCGTTTTTTACAGTTTTTCAGTACTTTGGGAATGAGTGTTCCCTCGTTTTTTAGTGCGATTTTATTCTCATGGTTTTTTGGATATGTATTGAATCGCTATACCCACCTTAATATGACAGGTAGTTTATACGAATTGGATGATCTGGGTGAATCTTACCATATCGTTTGGAAAAACCTTATTCTCCCTTCTTTTGTTTTGGGTATTCGTCCATTGGCAGTAATTATTCAATTGATGAGAAGTAACTTATTGGAGGTACTGTCACAAGATTATATTCGAACGGCTTATTCTAAGGGGCTATCTAAATTTCAAGTTGTTTTTCATCACGGCTTGAAGAATGCTTTAAATCCAGTGATAACGGCTATATCGGGATGGTTTGCTTCCCTTTTGGCGGGTGCTATTTTTGTCGAATATATTTTTGGATGGAAAGGATTGGGAAAAGAAATTGTAGAAGCGCTCAATCAATTGGATATTCCTGTGGTAATGGGAGCTGTTTTAGTCATTGCCTTTCTTTTTATTATCATTAATTTTGTAGTCGATTTTATATACGCTTATTTAGACCCACGCATAAAAACAATATAAACATGAGAGACCAAATAGTTGCTGGTAATTGGAAAATGAACAACGACCAGAGTCAAACACAAACCTTATTAAACGCTTTAAAGAATCATAAGAAACCTGAAAACGTTCGTGTCATGGTTGCTCCAGCCTTCACTCAGCTTTCGCAATGTGTAACTCTTTTAGAAGAGGATATGATTTCTGTAACTGCACAAAACGTAAATGCCGCAGCTTCTGGCGCCTATACAGGTGAAGTTTCGGTTGAAATGTTAAAAGGAGTAGGGGTGAATACCGTGATTTTAGGACATTCAGAACGACGATCTCTTTATCACGAAAACAATACCTCTTTGGCAGATAAGGTAAATACTGCTATTGAAGCTGGAATGGAAATTATTTTCTGTTTTGGAGAGCAATTAGAAGAGCGTAAATCCAACCGTCACTTTGAGGTGGTAAAAGAGCAATTATCAGAAGCTTTATTTCATCTTTCTGCTGTGGTTTGGTCACAGATTGTTTTGGCTTATGAGCCCGTTTGGGCTATTGGAACTGGGGAGACTGCTAGTCCTGCTCAAGCTCAAGAAATGCATGCTTTTATTAGAAATTTAATTCAAGATCACTATACTGCAGATTTAGCTCAAAAAGTTGCAATCCTTTATGGAGGAAGTGTAAAACCAGGAAATGCACAAGAAATATTTTCAATGGAAGATGTTGATGGTGGATTGATAGGAGGAGCTTCATTAAACGCAGAGGACTTTATGGCAATTGTCAATGCCTTTTAAATGGCTCAAAATTATATAGAATATCAATTCACGGTTGTTCCCAAAGAACCTTGGGAAGAAATTCTTTTGGCGGCTTTACAAGAGCTTCCTTTTGAAAGTTTTGATCATTCAGAGACTTCTCTATTGGCTTATGTCCCAGAAACACTTCATTTTGAGGGGTTTTTGAATTCAATTTCACTTTTTGAAGACCCATCAATTTCCATAAGCGTTAAGAAGAAAACCATAAAGCCAGTAAATTGGAATGCTAAATGGGAATCAGAATTTCAACCTATTGAAATAGGCGATAATTGTGTTGTAAGAACTGATTTTCATCCAGATCAAGGAAAAAAATTTGAATTGATCATCAATCCCAAAATGAGTTTTGGAACCGGTCATCATCAAACTACTCATATGATGTTGGACTTTGCATTGAGTGAAAGTTTTGAAGGTAAAAGTGTTTTGGATATGGGCTGCGGTACCGGAGTGCTAGCTATTCTTGCCTCCATTAAAGGTGCAGTTTCTGTTGATGCTATTGATTTAGATCCATGGTGTATTGAAAATGCAACTGAGAATTCTCTAAAGAACAATTGTTCAAATGTGAACTGTGTATTAGGCTCCTCTTTAACCAAAGACATACCTACTTATGGATTGATTTTTGCTAATATCAATCGAAATATTCTACTTGAACAAATTTCGTCTTACAGCCTCGCTTTAATTGAGGGAGGTGTATTACTCTTATCTGGTTTCTATCAATCAGATATTGAAAGTTTAAGACAATGTGGTGAGGCCGAAGGTTTGTCCTATATAGAAGAGAAACAAAAAGGAGACTGGTGTGCTTTAAAGTTTGTCAAATGAGCGAAAAAAATCCTTTACATAAACCTGAAGAAGTATTTGAAGTCAGTACTTTGGAAGATCGCGAACATGAAATCATTTTATATAATGATGATGTAAACACTTTTAAACACGTAATTGAATGTTTGATGGCAATTTGTGATCATACGGCTTTGCAAGCAGAGCAATGTGCCTACTTGGTACATTATACAGGTAAATGTGGTGTAAAAACAGGCTCATTAGATGAGCTTGTTCTCAAATGTTCCGCCCTTTTAGAAGAGGGTCTGACCGCAGAAGTGGTTTAAAGCATTAAGTTGATTTTTTTCTTAACGTTAAATCATCGACATTTGAATAAAATTGCTAAAATGAAATTAAGAAATTTAACTCTATTATTTATTATGATAGTAACCCTTTCGGCTAGGAGCCAAAAAGAAGATGGTGACACAACAATTTATCAATTCACAGTTCAAAACCTTGAAGGAGACGAATTTGATTTTAGTTCACTAAAAGGAAAAAAAATAATGATTGTGAATACAGCTTCTAAATGTGGCTTAACTCCACAATACAAAAAACTACAAACTATTTATGAAAAATACGCTGATAGGGATTTTGTCATCATTGGTTTTCCAGCGAATAACTTTTTATTTCAAGAACCTGGATCCGATGAAGAAATTGCAGTTTTCTGTGAGCGTAATTACGGTGTGACATTCCCGATGATGAGTAAAATATCGGTGAAAGGAAAGAACATGCACCCCGTTTATAAGTTTTTAACCTCTAAGACTAAGAATGGAGTAATTGATTCAAGCGTATCCTGGAATTTTCAAAAATATCTAATTAACCCTGATGGTCGTTTGGCAAAGGTGATCTCTCCAAGAACACTTCCCGATGATCCTAGTGTAATCTCATGGATTAAAGAATAAATGAAAACAAAAGCTGATTTCAGAACTTTATGTGTCCATGCTGGAGAATTGAAAGATACCCAGCATGGGGGAGCAATTTCTCCTTTGTATGCTTCCACTTCATATTCTTTTACGGATGTGAAGATAGGACAATATCCTAGGTATTTTAATACCCCAAACCAACGCGGACTATCAGAAAAGATTGCTGCATTGGAAGGAGCTGAAGCAGGAATGATTTTTGGTTCTGGAATGGCAGCAATCAGCACAGCGCTTTTATCGCATTTAAAGGCTGGAGACCATGTAGTTTTTCAAGACGATTTGTACGGTGGAACTCGAAATTTTGTAAAATATGAATTTCCTAAATACGGTATTGAATTTAGTTTTACCAAAGGATTACTTGCTGAAGATTTTAAGAAAGAAATAAAAGAAAATACCCAAGGGATTTATATTGAAACACCAAGCAACCCTACCTTGAAAATAGTGGACTTAAAAGCGGTTTCAGCAGTTGCTAAACAGCAGGGGAAATGGACCATGATAGACAATACTTTTGCGAGTCCAGTCAATCAAAACCCAATTGGCCTAGGGATTGATATCGTCATACACAGTGCAACTAAATACCTAGGTGGACATAGTGATATTTGTGCTGGAGCGGTTCTAGGAACAAAAAAATGTATCGAACGTGTGTTTAGTTCAGCAAAGAACTTTGGAGGAAGCTTAAGTGATTATACCGTATGGCTTCTTGAACGAAGCGTTAAAACACTCTTCATTCGTGTACAGGCACAAAATAAAAATGCACAAATGATTGCTGAATTTTTAGATCAAGCCGATTGGGTTGATCATGTTTTTTATCCTGGGCTAGCTTCTCATCCCTATCATGCTTTAGCAAAAGAACAAATGCATGGTTTTGGCGGAATGCTCTCTTTTAATTTGGCGGATGCAGTCGACAGCAAAAAGTTTCTATTGAGTTTGGAGCTCATCAAAGCTTCGATGAGTTTGGCTGGAATCGAAACCACAGCTTTAAGTCCGCATTTAACCTCTCATGCATTGTTGACAGAAGAAGAGCGTTTGGCACAAGGAATCACTCCTCAAATGATTCGTTTTTCAACGGGAATTGAAGCTATAGAAGATTTAAAAGCTGATTTGAATCAAGCCTATAAAAAAGCTATCAGATGAAATTAGATATACTCGCTTTTGGGGCACATCCTGACGATGTAGAATTGGGATGTGGTGGAACTATTGCCCTTTCCGTGTCTCAAGGTAAAAATGTAGGGATTATAGACCTTACGCAAGGCGAATTAGGCACTCGGGGTTCCGCAGCTTTAAGGAAGGAAGAAGCCGAGACAGCAAAAGCTATTTTAAAGGTTAGTGTTAGAGAGAATCTTTCTTTTCGCGATAGTTTTTTTATTAACGATGAAGTACATCAGCTTAAGGTAATTCAAAAGATACGTGCCTTTCAACCCGATATTGTTATTTGTAATGCTGTACATGACCGGCATATAGATCATGCTAAAGGAAACAAATTGATTAATGACGCTTGTTTTTTGAGTGGACTTACCAAGATAAAAACTCAAAGTGATCCAGGAGATAATCAAGAGGCATGGAGGCCTAAATTGGTTTTAGAATACATTCAATGGAATGAAATTACTCCTGATATAGTATTGGATATTTCAGGTTTTTTGAAGACAAAACTCAATGCAGTCAAAGCCTATTCAAGTCAATTTCACAACCTAAATACTAAGGAGAAAAATACCCCAATAAGTAGCCTTAACTTTTTAGAAAGCGTATCCTACAGAGCACAAAATTTGGGTCGCCTCATTGGTACAGAAGCAGGAGAAGGTTTTACTTCAAGACAGCCCCTTTCCATAAATAATTTGGATAGCCTAATACGATAATATGCAAACTGTAGGTTGGGGAATATTGGGTTTGGGAAGTATAGCGCATAAATTTGCTACTGACTTACTTCTCGTTAAAAACACTGAATTGATAGCCGTAGCCTCTTCCAGTCTTGAAAGAGCAAAGGCTTTTTCAGAAAAATTTCAAGTACAGAACTACTATGACACCTATGAATCTCTTTTCGATGATCCTCAAGTTGAGATTATTTACATAGCCTCTCTGCACCCCAGACATGCTGAATTATCCATTGCAGCAATGGAAAAGGGTAAAGCAGTGTTGTGTGAAAAACCTCTTGCAATGAATCAACGTCAAGTAGAAAAGATGATTGCAATGGCAAAGTCCAATGAAGTCTTCTTAATGGAAGGATTATGGACTCGATTTAATCCCTCTTTTTCACAAGCTCGAGAATGGATTACTCAAGGAGAATTGGGAAAGATTAAATACATCAATGCTACCTTTAGTTTTAATGGAATGAATAGAGGAGATGATTCTCGCTTATTTAATCCTGAAAAAGGCGGAGGAACTCTATTGGATATTGGGATCTATCCTCTTTTTTTAGCATATCAACTTTTAGGAATGCCGAAGGATATAAAGGCGTCAGCACATTTGACCAAAGGGGGAGTAGATCAACAACTTGCCATACTCTTGACATATGAAACTTCTCATGCGATCTTATATTCTAGTTTTGCCCATGATGAAGATATGCGTGCAACCATAGCGGGTAATGCTGGTGAAATATATATTGAAAATCGTTGGCATGAATCCCCAAAGTTAACCTTAGTAAAATCAGAACACAGAAAATCAAAAGTATTTGATTTTCTTGGAAAAGGATATTCGTATGAGATAGAAGAAGCGAGTCAATGTATTCGTGAGGGCAAGAAACAATCTGCCAAATGGTCTTTGAAAAATAGCCTTGAGCTGACTCAGTTAATGGATACGATTCGGCGACTTTGTGGAATTCATTACCCAAGTGATTTAGACTAAAAAAAATAAAATTTCTTGGTTAGCTATTGTTGTTGCTATCTAAAAAAAATTAAATTTGCAATTCATAATGGTGGTTGTAGCTCAGTTGGTTAGAGCGCCTGATTGTGGTTCAGGAGGTCGTCGGTTCGAGACCGATCTTCCACCCTTATTTAAATCAAAGGATTACAGAGATGTGGTCCTTTTTTTGTTGCCAGTGATTAAAAAAAATTATTGAATCTAAAATAGAAAGAAAACTTGGAATTAGATTGTCAAAAAAGTGGGAATGAATAATAAGGCTTCCGTACTCTGCATCTTCAACTTCATTACCTCATCCCCACAAGGATTGAATCTGAAACAAATATCTTAATTATTTTAAGGTCAATTACTTGGCATATATATTATTATCTAATTAATCTATAATGAAAAACTATAAGGACTTTCCGTTTGAAGAATGTAAGCTACTTCAAATAGCCTTACAATACACTCTACCAAGAATGAAACAAGCCACTAATGAAGTAAGTGAAGACTTGCAATTGTTTGTTTTATAAGTTTTATATAAAGCTGATTGTTTTCTCCACAAATCAATTTTTTAAAACTCTGAGGCTTGACTAAAAATAGCATTGTAAATTATTTCATAATCAACTCTTTACATTTTAGAATTAACAACTTTTCTGGCGTTAGCGAACAAGGGGTAAATCAGACTTTTTCAGGAAGCGTCACCAGAGAGGAGTATGTTCAATATGAAATTGGAGATACCTATTGTGTGGATTAATTTTTTATCTGGTATTTATAATGGATAGATATTTTTTTCTGAAGGCATTGCTGCTCAAAAGCTTTCATTTTTAAACCTTTTTGACTCTCTCTTTTTTTTTGACATACTGAAGGGGTGAAACGTCTTTTTTTTGTAATTTTTAAAAAAAATATTGATGAAGAATTTCTATACCTTTCTATTATTATTTATAATCCAATCTTTAGTTGCTCAACAGATAAATCCCAAGTGGATGGAGGGAGTTGCTCCAAGGAATGTAGGGCCAGGCGGTATGAGCGGAAGAGTTACCACTATAGATGTTGTTCATAAGGATAATGATGTGATGTATGTAGGAACAGCTTCAGGAGGGGTTTGGAAATCTACTAGCGGTGGTGTAAACTGGAGTCCAATTTTTGATAATCAAGTGACTGCCTCGGTTGGAGCAATTGCTATTCAGCAATCTAATCCTGATATTTTGTGGGTTGGAACAGGGGAAGGGAATCCAAGAAATAGCTTAAATGGAGGCTATGGAATTTTTAAATCTCTAGATGCAGGAAAAACTTGGACTTCTATGGGACTGGAAAAAACCCGTCATATTCATCGAATTATAATAGATCCTACTAATCCAGAAATTGTTTATGTTGCAGCTATTGGTTCTCCTTGGGGTGAGCATCCTGAAAGAGGTGTTTATAAGACTATTGATGGTGGACAGACATGGAATAAAGTACTTTATGTAAATGATAAAACAGGTGCTGCTGATTTAGTGATGGATCCTAAAAACCCAAACAAATTAGTTGCCGCTCTTTGGGAGCATAAACGTGATCCTTGGTTTTTTAATTCTGGAGGAAAAGGAAGTGGTCTTTACATAACTATTGATGGTGGGAAAAGTTGGAAGAAAAAAACATCGAAAGAGGGTTTACCCGAGGGGGAGTTAGGAAGAATAGGAATTGCAATCGCTCCAAATAAACCCAACATTATATATGCGTTGATTGAAGCTAAAAAAAATGCTCTGTATAAATCTACCGATGGGGGTGAACAATGGAAAAAAGTCAATGATAAAAGCGACATTGGAAACCGTCCTTTTTACTATTCCGATATTTTTGTAGCTCCTCAAAATGAAAATCGTGTGTATTCTGTTTTTACCTATGTAAATGTTTCTGAAGATGGAGGGAAAAATTTTAAAGAATTAATGCCAGCATACAATGTAACTAACGGAGTGCATCCAGATCATCATGCATGGTGGATACATCCAAATGATGGTTCTTTTATAATTGATGGAAATGATGGAGGGTTGAATATTTCTAGAGATGGAGGAGCCTCTTGGCGATTTGTTGGAAACCTTCCAGTAGGTCAATTCTATCATATAAGTGTTGACAATGAATATCCCTATAATGTTTATGGAGGGATGCAAGACAATGGTTCATGGCGAGGTCCAGCTTATGTATGGAAAACACAAGGAATTCGGAATTCGTATTGGCAAGAAATTGCTTTTGGAGATGGATTTGATGTTGTACCTGACAAAGACGATTCTCGCTATGGCTATGCGATGAGTCAACAAGGAAATGTCTCTAGATACGATTGGAATACAGGAAATAATTATGGGGTAAAACCAAATCATCCTGACCCTGATGTGTTCTTACGATTTAACTGGAATGCAGCCATTGGTCAAGATCCATTTGATAATAATACTGTGTATTTTGGAAGTCAATTTGTACACAAGAGTATGGACAAAGGGTTGTCATGGGAAGTAATTTCACCTGATCTAACGACTAATAATCCGGAAAAACAAAATCAAAGTGAAAGCGGAGGGATAACCTTAGATGCCACAGGAGCAGAAAACCACTGTTCTCTTTTGGTCATTGAGCCCTCACCGATACAAAAAAATGTACTTTGGACAGGATCGGATGACGGTAGAGTTCATGTCACTCAAGATGGTGGATCAAGTTGGATTGACGTATCTAAGAATTTGAAACAGCTTCCCGAAGGCAGTTGGATTGCACAAATCAAAGCCTCGAATAAGAATCCGGGGACAGCCTATTTGGTAGCCAATGATTACCGTCGATTTAATTACACTCCTTATGCATATAAAACAACAAATTTTGGTAAATCCTGGGAGCGTATTGTTGATGAGAAAGATGTTTTTGGTTATGCATTGAGTATAGTAGAAGATATAGAAACAGAAAATTTATTATTTTTAGGAACCGATGACGGACTCTACTATACAATTAATGGAGGTGAGAACTGGATCAAAGTTGACTCCAAAGTGTTTCCAACAGTTTCAACCAAAGATTTAGTTATTCATCCAAGAGAGCATGATTTAGTTATTGGAACTTTCGGAAGAGCTATATGGGTTTGGGATGATATTCGACTTTTTAGAGCCTTAGCTAAAAATCCAGATCTAATAAAAAAGCAGCTTCATGTATTTGACCCTCCTAAAGCCTATTTAACGGAATATCAACAACCCAACGGATCTCGTTTTGGTGCTGATGCAATTTATAACGCTGAGAATAAAAAATATGGAGGTATGTTAACCTATTTCTATAAAGTTGGAGATGAGAAAGAGAAAGATTCATTACACTTAAATGTTTATGAGGGAGAGCGTTTGATTAGAACACTAAAAAGAAAAGCTCCAAAAGAAACAGGTTTTCATCGGTGGTACTGGACACTCAATGAAAAAGGGGTTGAACGGCCTTCACGTAAAGAAAGAAAATCAAAGTCAGAGCCAAGAGGGGTAACTGTAAAACCAGGTGTGTACAGGGTAATAATGGGCACTGCATCTAATACTTCAGAAGTGAATATTGAAGTTTTAAGTGATCCAAGAATATCCATTTCTGAAAAAGCGATTGAAGATCGATACAATTATTCAAAAACTATAGAGAGTTATTTGGAACAAACAACCAATGCAGTAAATCAATTGAAAGAAAGTAAAAAGACACTCAATAGTTATCTCAAAAGAATTAATAAAAAGAATAAAGAAGATTATAAACCACTGACTAATGAAATTGAAGTAGCAGTAAAACAAATGGATTCAATATTGGATCTCTTTTTAGGTAAGGAAGATAAAAGACAAGGGATTGTAAGGAATCCAGAAAATAGTGTGTTTAAAAGAATTACCACCGCTGCTAGATACATCAGGTCAAGACCCAACGGAATAACAGTTACTGAAGAAAAACTGTTGGCTCATGCCTATACTGACTTGAGTAATGCACTTGAACAAACAAATTCTTTTTACAAAGAAAATTGGGATGCTTTAAAAGATTCAATAGAAGCTATTCCGCTTTCTGAATTTAAGGAGGTGAAACAATTTAAACTAAAAAGCGATTAAATACTACTGTCGATTGACAAAAAATTAGGTTTATTATTCTTTAAATCTCTTTTTTGATCTACCGAAAGTAGGAAAAAAACCGCTAAGAAAGTATTTCTTAACGGATTAAATAACAAATTGGTTTATGGTTACTTGTTAAAAGCAATTAAATATAATAAAAAATATTCACTATATATAAATTAAACATAAAAATATATTTAGTGATCTTAACGTATCCTAAAATCAATAGTATTATTTAACCTTATAAAGAATTTCTGAAATTTCAGAAACTCTGAAATATCCTAGTGGATAATTTTCAGGATTTGTAGTATTAATCATATTTCCACTCAAGTTTGCTGGAGTGGTTTGGAATGGACCTCCTTGCTGAGTATTTTGAATAATCAATAAATTCCAGTAGTTAAAAGCTCTTTTGGAAATACCATACTGTCTAAATCGAATAGAATCATTCTCTTCGAAATCACTTCCAAATAAAAATCCGTTATACAAATTACCCTCAGTGAAATCGTCTCGATACATATTATATTCAGTCGCTTCCAAACGATCACTCATAAACTCGAAGAAAGTATAGTTTCTTTCATTTGCTGGATCTAATGAATAGGCATCAAATTGTAAACGTTCCTCTCCAAAAAAGAATATAGTTTTTTGAGTAATACTATCTATAGAAGCAACAGAAATTAAGGATTCAATTCCAGTATAGTCTTGTCCTTCAAAACGGATGTTGAGCTTAAATTCTTCATTTATGTTGTAGGGGATAGGTTCAATCGGGAGGTATTTACCTCGGTTTTCTAACTCATTGAACGAGTAAACTTTTCCATTTTGATCACTAACACTCACTGTAGCTCCACTTGCAGGGATAGTCCCATCAGAAAAATAGGAATTGGTGAGAGATAAAACAACTTCTTGTTCGGGTTGGCGAGTTTCTTTGATCCAATTGATTGATGCTTCTACCACTAATCTTTGTGTGGAGTCATTCACCTCAACTTCAATGGGATCCTCACATTGCGTGAGTAAAAACAGTCCGAATAATAAATAAATTTCTTTTTTCATTAAATCAAAATTTAAAATTATAGGTTATTGAAGGAATGATACCAAAAATGGATAAGCGGATGGCTTCATTTTGACCGCTCTCAATATTGTTCTGAAAGCGAATTGAAGCAGCATTTTGTCTGTTATATAGATTGTAAATTCCAAAAACCCATTGTCCACTAAAGAGTTTATTTGGTTTTTTTGGATTGTAAACTGCCGATAGATCAAAACGGTGATAATTAGGAAGTCTACTACTATTTCGCGCTTCGTAATTAGCAATAGAAAATCCAGAGAATTGATATTGTGCACTAGGGTAGGTAGTGGGTTGTCCTGTTTGATACAGGAAATTTGCATTTAAATCCCATTTCTTATTTAGAGCATAATTCAGTATTAATGAAAGGTCATGTGTCTTATCATAAGGGGTAACATACCAATTTCCATTATTGATTCCAGTTTCTTGTGGGGTCCTGCCTGGTGTTTTTTGTTCTGATCTTGATAAGGTATATGCTAACCAACCAGTGATTTTCCCTTCATTTTTCCGAAATAAGACTTCAATTCCTTTTGCTCTTGCTGTTCCATTCAGTAGTACTTGTTCAATGGCATCGTTTGCAATAAGTTCTGCACCATCAACGTAGTCTAGTCGATTTTCAATAAATTTGTAAAAACCTTCTACTTCAAGATTATATCGATTGTTTTGAAAGGTTTTAAAAACTCCTACAGCAATTTGATCTAAGAGTTGTGGCTCAATGAATTTACCACTTGGAGCCCATACATCAATTGGAGTTGGAGAATTGGTATTAGAAATTAAATGTAGGTATTGTACCATTCTATTATAGCTTATTTTGACCGAGCGGTCTGAAGCTGTTTGATAGGCTAGCGCAAAACGAGGTTCTAGATTAAAAAAAGTTTTAATGACTTCTCCTTTGGAATAGGTTTCCGTACCAATGGGATTAGCCGACTCATAAATCTTTAGATCATTATTAAATATTAAGGGGGTGTCGTTGAGATAAGTATTAAACTTTTGTCCCAATCTTAAGAATGAACTAAAACGAGAGCCTACTTGAAGGTTTACTTTATTATTTAATTGAATACTTACACTTCCATACAATGAATTCTCAAAAGCAAACTTGTCTGTAAGTTTATTGGTTTGAATTCCTGATTCTGTTGAGGTAGGTTGAATTAACCCTGGATCAAATTTATAGTAAATACTATTTATTCCATATTCTAGCTTCAACTTTTCATTCAAATAGTGTTTAAAATCATATTTAAGATTGAAGTTACGTATGCCTAAATTCCAGTCAAAATTAGCAAGACCAAAATCTAAGGTGTAATCGTAATTAGAATAAATTAGAGATAGATTGGAGAATAATTTATTCGAAAAAAGGTGATTCCATCTAAAGTTTGCCACAGAATTACCAAAGCCTACGTTGAATAAATTTGAGATGTCAAAGATATCTCTTCCAAAATACCCTGATAAATAGATGCTATTATTTTTATTCAGCTTGTAACTTAATTTGGTGTTAAGATCATAAAAATATGCTTTGTTATTGCTAGCACTTTCCACCAAAGGAATAAAAAGATGCGCATAACTACTTCTTCCACCAATTAAAAAGGAAGTTTTTTCTTTTTCTATTGGTCCTTCTAAAAGAAGCCGACTTGAAATTAAACCAATTCCTCCTTGACCTTTAAATGCATTACTGTTTCCATCTTTTTGGTAAATGTTGAGAACAGAGGAAACTCGTCCTCCATAATTCGATGGAATTCCCCCCTTGTAAAGACGAATATCTTTTATTGCATCAGGATTAAATACAGAGAAAAAACCAAATAAATGGGATGAGTTGAAAATAATAGCCTCATCAAGAAGAATAAGATTTTGATCTGCAGCTCCTCCACGAACATTAAAGCCCGAAGCACCTTCACCTGCGCTAGTTACTCCTGGTAAAAGAGTAATAGATTTAATGATATCTACTTCACCTAAGGCAGCGGGAATATTTTTGATTGTTTGAATCGCTAAATTATTCACACTCATTTGAGGACTTTTCAAATTGAGTTGCTCAACATTTTCTTCAACTACAACTTCATCCAAAATTTCTGCCTCTGAGGTTAGTTTAAAATTTTCAACGATTGTTTTTTCTAGTTGAATTTCTTCCTGAAGGGATTCATATCCTAAATAGCTTATTTTTATTGTATAAACCCCTTTAGGTACCGTAATTGAATAAAATCCATAGTCGTTGGTAATGGCACCAGATTGAATTTCAGGAAAAATAACATTGACACCAATTAAGGTTTCATTGCTTTCTTGATCTGTTACATACCCACTGAGTGTTACTTTTTCTTGTCCAAAAACATATAGATTTAGGCTCAAAAAGAAAATGAAGATTATACCTTTTAGGTTAGATTTTATTTCTTTTTTCATTTTTATAAACGACAAATTTACTTTAAGATTTTGGATAAAATAGAATTGAATATTGGATTTCAATAAAATTTATTTTTTTTAATAAATAAATTTGCCAATTGATTTTATTGTTTTAAATTAAAAAAATCTATAAATCAATTAAGTTTTCCACAAAACTTAGTTCTGGCATTCAAACAAAGAATTTATGATTCATATTGAAAACAATCGCTCTGGTTGTCCCATAAGTACTTCTTTAGAGATTGTGGGGGACTCTTGGTCATTAATAATAATTAGAGATTTATTCCTTCAACTTACTACGTTTAAAGAATTCATGGATAGTCCTGAGAAAATTTCTTCTAATATACTTACTGATCGTTTGAAAAAACTAAAAAATTTTGAACTGATTAGTTATGTGGTCAATCCCATTGATAAAAAAGTTAAAAATTATTATTTAACTCAAGCGGGGATAGATTTTTTTCCTGTGATTTTTAACTTATCCATGTGGAGTAAAAAACATTTAGATATGGAGTATAATACTATAGCTTCACAATGGTTTGAAGATACACAGTTTAAAACTCAAGAAGAGGTGATTAATCAGTCAATAGAGGCCTACATAAATTTTAGAGCAGAACTATTAAATCAAAATGAAGATCTATCTAAGGTTTCCTAAATTGATTTGAAATTTTTAATTGACTTGAAGTGAATCTAAGTAAGATCGATTCATGAATTTTCCTGACTTAATTACAGCTTTTATGGTACGAGAATTTTCAATAGATTCTAAAGGATTTTTTTCTAATAAAACCAGATCTGCTTCATACCCCGGTTTGATTCTTCCTAAGGTGTCTTCCATTCCAAAATATAATGCAGGATTGTAAGTTGCTGTTTTCAAGGTTTCCAAATTCGAAAAGCCAGAGCGTTTAAGCTGAATAAGTTCATTATGTAAGCTTAGTCCTGGAACTAGATATCCTATAGGAGTATCTGTACCTGCCATAAAAGGAATTTTCTTTTCATGCATTTGTTGAACCATTTTTTGAGACCAATCAGTATATTTTAATGATTCTGGATCTAGATCACTTGAGGTTACATTAATTTTTTTCATCCATTTTGAACGTACATTCTCAGGAAGCACTTTAAAGTGATATTGGAATTCCTCATTTAAATATTTCTTATTGGCAAAGGTTTGATAAAGTTCCATTGTAGGAATCTGCCAGGTTTCGTTTTTAGCCAGAGTATTAAGAACTTCTTCTCTCCTTTCAGGGTCGATTGAGGCTACTGCTCTCATTCTTTGGCTTTGATGTAATGATGTTCTAAGTTTTGAGCCACTACTATTATTGCTGTTTTTTAAAGCAAGAGTTCTCTCAGTCAGTAAAACATCAAAGTCTTTAGACATAGACAACTCTATATTTCTTAAATGCTCCATACTATTTAAACCTAAATTGGAAGCGGTGATCACATCCAGACTAAGGGGGACATGTCCGGTCAACTTTAAATCATTTTCTTGAGCCATTTGAGCCAAACGTTTAAATTGCTCAGGACTTAACATTTCATAGGCTTTTAAGAAATCTACTTTTTTATCAATAAGCTCTTGAACTTGCTGCTCTAAAACTGTTAATGAAGTATTTTGGATAGAGAGCAAAGGAAAGGAATCACTACTTCCATCATATACATTGTATTTTCCATCTACTAATGGTCCCGCAATCATTATTCTAGTAGTGGTTTTTGGATGTGTAAGTGAATGTGTTTTGAATGGCAACACATATTCTATAGGACCTCCAGTGTCTCTAACGCTGGTTACCCCATAAGATAAAAACAAATTAGGCATCGCTTCTGCGAGAATTGTTTCAAATGCAAAATGAATATGGGCATCCCATAAACCAGGAATCAGAAACTGATCGGTACCATTGTATATGGTATTCTCAGTAGATAATTTAATTTCCTTACTCTTAAAAAGATGACTTATTTTGTTTTCTTTAATGACAATGGTCATTTGTTCACTCAATCCCTCTAAAGGGTCAATAACATTGATGTTCTCAATTACATAAGCATTTTCAAAATAAAGGGGCTTTTCTGAACATGAATAAAATGTATAAATGAATAGAATTAATAGAGATACAATTGAGTTTTTATTCATGAGTATAGTTAAAGAGTTAGAAGTTATCGATCCTAATTATTTTTAATAAAATATAAAGTCAAAAAGCAATACCAAAGCCAACATTTCCGATCAGTATACCATTACTAACCAATCCAGGTAAGGGGGGAATGTCTTCAGAAAAACTTTCTGTAATACCGTCAGAAGTAGCAGTGAAATTTAATGTATCAGGAATATCACCAAATCCATAACCAAGTTCAAATAGGAAATAAATTGTTCCGCCAGTTTTGATTCCAACTTTGAAATCTGTTGTGTTTAATTGAAGTTCTGTTTTACCATCCCCAGTAGTAGATTGATTAGCGACATTGTCTACAAAAAGTAACTCATTAAAAACAATATCGGTTTTTAATGAGCTTTTTCCGAGGCTAATAAAAAAACCATTTCCTTTTTCTCCAAAATAATATTTAGCACCATAACCAATTGAGGATAAATTGGCTTCCAAATCGCTGAATGTTAAAGAAAAATTATTGTAATCCAGAAAGGGTGCAAAATGATTATTTAGTAAAGGAAGCACAATCTCTGCTGAGCTTCCAACTATGTTAGGAATTCCAATTTTTATACCTAGAGAAAAATGATTTAACTTTAAAGAATCTACCTTTTTTATTGAGTTTTCTTCAGTCTGTTGAGCTTCAATTGAAATAGAAAAAAAGAAAATCGATAGAATCAAGCATCTTTGAATATGATTCATCTAATCGATCTTAATTTTATTTTTCCGATTTGCTAGTTCCCATGCAGTATAAAATATCAACTTACTTCTCTTTGCAAGCATATCATAGTTTATTTTATCTGGTGTATCACTTGGTGCGTGGTAATCATCATGTGTCCCGTTGAAATAGAAAATTACTGGAATGTTGTTTTTTGCAAAATTATAATGATCACTGCGGTAATAAAAACGATTGGGATCTTTGTCATCGTTATAGGTATAATCTAGTTTTATTTGGGTGTATTTCTTGTTTGTTGCTTCAGAAATGTCATGTAGCTCTTGACTTATTTTATCGGCTCCTATGAGATAAATATAATTGGGGTCTTTATCTGTTCTTTTAGGATCTAGTCTACCTATCATATCTACATTTAGATTTACCAATGTATCTACAAGAGGATAGAGTGGGTTTTTAGTGTAGTAGGATGATCCTAAAAGACCTTTTTCTTCTCCAGTTACATGAAGAAAAATAATGGATCGTTTAGGTCCTTGTCCAGCAGCAGCAGCAGCTTGAAAGGCTTCAGCAATTTCCAACATGGCCACAGAACCTGAACCATCGTCATCGGCACCGTTGTGAATCATACCATTTTGAATTCCTACATGATCTAAATGAGAAGAAATAACGATATACTCATTAGGGAATTCATTTCCTTCGATTATGGCTGCTACATTTTCTGTTTTCACCATTTTACCTTTAATATTCAGTTCCATTGGTTGGAAATAGTTTTCCGTTCCTTGGGCTGAACCAATCCCATGAGTTGTATAAAACTGTCGGATAAAGTCTACCGCTTTTTTTTGACCTCTAGCGCCTGTCTCACGACCTTCGAAATAGTCTGAGGCATAAACATATAATAGGTCTTTTAACTCATTAGGGGTAATTGAATTTGCATATTCAGTAACATTCTTTTCATTTTGACTGAAGACCATCAGTGAAAATAGAAAAAAGGGTAAAAGTCTCATGTGTTTTATTTTAATATAACACAAGATATAAAATGTTCCTTAGTATAAAACTAAACCGAAAAGGATTTTTCTAGTGAAGCTAAAATACCATCCCAGAGACCAATTCTCAATTCTAAAGCTCTTTTTGAGTAGATAATTGCCTCTTGATATTTTTCATGGTCATCTCCACAAAGTTGAGAGACCATTTCCAATGCCATGGGACCATGCTCGTCTGCATCTACCTCAATATGTCTTTCAAAATAATAGATTAAATCTGACAGATCTAACCCATCAGCTGCATTGAGATTTTTGATAATCTCAATAAACATATCTGGAATTAAATCTTCTCTGCCAAAGGTAAAAACAGATGAGATTATGTGCGCTTTTTTTG
>Ga0228619_1000387_pt1 | contig 20202 bp, 19 predicted proteins | sample 22DmetaG_FD_190065 | JGI IMG/M metagenome (GOLD analysis project Ga0228619, IMG submission 190065) | Seawater microbial communities from Monterey Bay, California, United States - 22D | ecosystem: Environmental > Aquatic > Marine > Coastal | place: USA: California | collected 2016-10-12 | reverse complement strand
AAACTCTTCAATTAATATCATGTTTTGTTGATTTTTATAAAAAATCTAAATTATTTTTTCTCGTATTTTGAACACCCACACGAGTAACCAAATATTTTTAAAGAACAACCGTCTCGAAGACGGACGCGTATTCTAACCAAGATATTGGTAAGAAGATACCCTTTTTTTAATTAATTTTTAATTAATTTCTTTATCAACTAATTTCTGTGAATTTAAAAATTTCATCTTTGATCTTAACTCGTTTCCAACCTTTTCAATTGGATGGGATTTAGTTGCTTCTCTGTTACTTTTCATAAAGGGCCCGCCAGAACCATCATTACTTTGTCTACAGTCATTTAGGAACTCATTAGCAAAATTTCCTGATTGAATATTCTCTAAAATTTCTTTCATTGCTTCTTTAGTTTTATCAGTGATTACTTTTGGTCCGCTTAAATAGTCTCCGTACTCAGCAGTATTAGAAATTGAGTAGTGCATGTTTGCAATACCTCCCTCTTGAATAAGGTCTGTAATAAGTTTGGTCTCATGCAAGCACTCGAAATAAGCCATTTCAGGACTATAACCAGCTTCTACTAAAGTCTCATAACCAGCCTTAATTAGAGCAGTAATACCTCCACATAAGACAGCTTGTTCACCAAATAAATCAGTTTCAGTTTCTTCTTTAAAGGTTGTTTCAAGAACACCAGCTGCAGTTCCACCATTAGCTTTAGCATAAGATAAAGCAACATCTTTAGCTGTAAAATCTTGATTAGTAATTGCATCTTTGTAGACGGCTATTAAAGATGGAACACCTCCGCCTTGAGTGTATGTACTTCTAACTGTATGACCAGGTCCTTTAGGTGCAATCATAATTACACTATTATTTTCAGACGGAGTAATTTTTTCAAAGTGGATATTAAATCCATGAGCAAAAGCTAGGATTGCATTACATTTTAAATTTGCTTGAATTTCAGACTCATATATATTTTTTTGAAATTCATCAGGAGCAAGAATCATAACCAAATCTGCATCTTTCACAGCATCGCGGACAGAACTAACTTTTAGGCCAGCTTCTTCCGCTTTCTTCCATGATGACGACCCTTCTCTTAAAGCCACTGTAACGTCAACTCCAGATTCGTGAAGGTTATTTGCATGAGCATGACCTTGAGAGCCATAACCAACAATTACAACACTCATATTTTGAATAATTTCTATATTTGCATCATCTTCATAATAAATTTTCATCTAACAAAACTCCCTTTAAGTATGTTGTTTCTTCGTTGCTGACAGCTATAACATCAATTAATTTATTTAACTGCCTTAGTATTTGTCTCATAAGTGAATCTGAAACTAGTGTTTGAATAGTTAGTCTAGAAATTTCATTTTCTTGAAACTTTGTGTCTAATCTTTCTTCAATAAATTTATATGGTGAAAAATCATCTACTGGGTCAACATGAAGACTTTCGATGTTGTACCCCCTTTGATGAAATAAACCAACTACTCTAACAAGGGCTCCAGGTTTATTCTCCATAATTAAGGTGAGTTTTCTTTTAATCATGTTTTTTTGTCCTTAGATAACCACATATCCTCTAGACTGTTATTTGCTACAAGCATTGGATAAACATGTTCAGCTGGATCAACATAAATATCTACAAAAACTAACTTATCTTTCATTGAAAAAGCTTTTTCTAGAACCTCTTTAAGCTCAGAATTTTTTTCAACTTTTAATCCAACATGACCATATGATTCAGCAAGCTTTATAAAATCAGGCAAAGAATCTTGATATGTGCTTTCAGAATGCCTTCCTCCGTAGTTCATATCCTGCCATTGTTTGACCATTCCAAGTGCTTCGTTATTAATGTTTATAATCTTTATTGGTAGATTGTATTGAAGACACGTAGACAATTCCTGAATACACATTTGAATACTTCCCTCACCTGTAATACATACAACTTCTTCATTTGGAAAAGCAAATTTAACCCCCATAGCAGCCGGAAGACCAAAACCCATTGTTCCAAGGCCCCCAGAATTAATCCATCTTCTAGGTTTATCAAAATGATAGTATTGAGCTGCAAACATCTGATGTTGACCAACATCTGAAGTTACATATGCATCTCCATTGGTAACATTGTATACATGTTGAACAACTGCTTGAGGAAGAATTGCATGAGCATCAGATTCATCTTTATACATTTCATAATTTAATCCATGAGATGATTTCCATTCAGCTATTTGAGAGTGCCATTCTTTTAAGTTATTTTTATCATATTTGTCAGAGTGTTGTTTTAAAAGCCCTATCATTGCTTTTAAAGAATTTTTTACTTGGCCAAAGACAGCTACATTAGCTTCAATAATTTTTGAAACAGATGAATGATCAACATCTAGATGAATAATTTTAGCACCTGGTGAAAACTTTGATGGATTGTTAGTTATTCTGTCGTCAAACCTTGCGCCAATTGCAATTATTAAATCAGCGTTATGCATTGCCATATTAGCTTGATAGGTACCATGCATGCCAAGCATTCCTAAGAAACGTTCATGTGTTGCAGGATATATTCCAAGTCCCATCAATGTATTTGTAACCGGTGCATCAAGAATTTGATTAAGTTGAAGTAATTCTTCTTCAGCATTGCTTGCAATAGCTCCACCTCCAGCATATATGACAGGCTTTCTTGCTTGCATTATTTCATTAACGGCTCTTTGTACCTGATCCTTATCTGGATCTGTTGGAGGGTTGTATGAACGAATACCTGCTTTTTCTGGATATGAATAATCAAATATATTTTCTGGTGCTGTCATATCTTTGGGGATATCAATTACCACAGGTCCAGGTCTTCCTGTTGTTGCAACGTGAAAAGCTTCCTTGATAACTGTTGGAATATCTTTTGCATCAAATATGGTGTAGCTATGTTTAACTACTGGCCTAGAAACACCAATCATATCTGTTTCTTGAAATGCATCTGTTCCTATTAAATGACTTGCAACTTGTCCAGATATAACAACCATTGGAATTGAATCCATAAAAGCTGTGGCTATACCAGTTATAGCATTTGTTGCGCCAGGGCCCGAAGTAACTAACACAACACCTGGTTTCCCAGTTGCTCTAGAATATCCATCTGCAGCATGTGTAGCTCCTTGTTCATGCCTTACTAAAATATGATCAATTTTATCTTGTCTAAAAATAGCATCATAGATATGCAATGCCGCCCCTCCAGGGTAGCCAAAAATGAGCTCTACACCCTCATCATGAAGAGCGTGCATAAGCATGTCAGCACCAGATAATTTCAATTTTTTACCAAAATACGAATAAGAATAGGTTTATATTATTTTACTGGTCAAAAAACAAGTTTTTCTTATATATTTTAAGAATGTTTTTTTATATCTTTGATTAAATTTTGAATATCTGATGGTATGGGTATTTCAAATGTCATCTCATTTTGTGTTTTTGGGCAATTAAAAGATAACACTCTTGCATGCAGGGCTTGCCTTGGAAAAGATCTAACTAATTTAATTAATTCTAATGAAGAGTCTTTGGCTATTGTTCTGCTAGGATCATATGTAATGTCAGCAATTATTGGTAATTTTTTCGACAACAAATGAACTCTTATTTGGTGTGTTCTTCCAGTTTCAATAGCTATATCTAAAATAGAATAATTACCAATTCGTTCGCTAGTTTTAACAAATGTAAGAGCTTCTTTTCCGTCGGGTCTAACAGACATTTTAGTTCTATTAGACTTATCCCTTCCTATTGGATCTTCAATGGAAAAACTACCAAGAGTAGAGCCAACTACTATAGCTGTATATTTTTTAGTTACTCTTCTCTCTTGCATGAGCTGAATGAAGTAATTTCTAAACCCTTCATTCCTTGCAACCAGCAAAACACCAGATGTATCTTTATCTAATCTGTGAACAATTCCACATCTAGGTAAATTTTCTAAATCAGGATACTTATTTATTAAGCCATTTGCCAGGGTGCCATCATAGCAACCCGATCCAGGATGCATAATCAAGCCTGGCGGTTTGTTAATAATGATAAAGTCCTCACACTCATGGTAGGTTTCAAAATTTATATTCTGTGGCTCCCATGAGACTTTTCTTTCTTTTGTAGGATTAATTTCTATCTCATCATTTTCGTGGACAGAGTCTCTTGGTTTTGATAAATCTCCATTTACTAAGATTCTTCCTTCAAGTATCCATTTTTTTATTTGCGTTCTAGAATACTCATCAAAAAGCTCAGTCGCAGCTTTATCTAGTCTTTGATTTGCTACATGTAAAGGAACATTTTTAATCATTATTAATTGAACTTATTTAAAAAAAACTAATCTAAATATACGTTTTAAAACTTTATTTATAATTATGCAGGTAAAATACCCAAATTATGAAACATAAACTAAATTTAAAATTCTTTTTTTGTTTATCTATTACAGCTCTCTTCATGGTGGGTTGTAATTCTGATGGTCCAGAAATAGAGCAGCCAGAAAAAATATATTATGACTTAGCTCAAAAAAGGATACAAAGTAAAAATTATATTGCTGCCATTGAATCTCTTCAAGCAATAGAAACAAGATACCCATTTGGTAGATATGCAGAACAAGCCCAAATTGAATTAATTTATGCATACTTTATGAATGGAGAGAATTTAGCAGCTCATGCTGCTGCAGAAAAATTTATCAGGCTCCATCCCAGGCATCCAAATATAGATTATGCTTATTTAATGAAAGGGTTATCTAGTTATACTCGCGACACTAGTTTTTTAGTAAGGGTTACTGATACAGATATTGCAAATAGAGATATAACTGGCGCAAAAGAATCTTTTGCTGAACTATCAGAATTTCTTACAAGATTTCCTGAAAGTCAATATTCACCATATGCTAAACAAAGGAATATATACCTAAGAAATATGATTGCAAGGAACGAATTGTCTGCAGCAGATTATTACGTTTCAATTGGAGCATATATTGCAGCTGTTAGAAGAGCTAAATATGTAATTGAAAACATACCCAATTCAAGTGAAAACCTTAGAGCGCTTGTAATCCTTAAAGAGTCCTATAAAAATTTAGGATATCTTGAACTCTACGAGGATGTTGAAAGAATTATTGATCTCAATAATTCTTGAATATGTTGCAATTAGATATTTAAATAAATGATTTTTATCAAAATCTTCACTTTACTAATTCCATTACTACTTTTTTTAATTCCTTTCCTTGCTAGAGCATATTTAAAAAATGCATTCAAAACAAGAAAAAGGAAAAGAAATGATTCAATGTTTGTCTGTGATAAATGTGGAACTTACACTCATGAATCAATAATTGTAAAAAAGAGAGGCAAGAAATTTTGCTCTACTGAATGCAGCCTTGTTTAATTTTAAATTTTTTTCATCACCATAAACATTGCTGGGATATATAATAACGCCGTCAAAGTTGCTCCAAGAACACCAATACTCATTGCCCATGCAAGTGGCTTGAAAAATACACTGGCAAAAATAAGTGGCAAGAACCCGCCCAATGTTGTCAAAGAAGTTGTAATTATATGCCTAGTCGATCTTACAACAATTTCGACTATTTCTGCCTTTGAGATATCTTTTTTTTCTGCTTCTTCTTTAATATGAGACAAAACAATTATCGAATCATTAATGGATAAACCAATCAGTCCCACTGCACTTATAGTTCCTATGAATCCATAGTTTTGTTGACCAATAAATAAACCTAGAAAAGAAAGTCCAACAGACAATATAGCGACCGAAAGTATAAGAGCTGTTTGTCTGAATGAATTTAGAGCAAAAACTAATCCAATAACAATCAATACAACATAGATAGCAGCAGAAGAATAGATTTGAGATTGAGACTCACCCCTACTTTCTGCCTCACCAAGTTGTTTTATTGAATAGCCTATTGGGAGTTTAGATTTAAAAATCTTAACATCCTCTTTTATAAAATTTTCAGTTTCAGATGGTAGGGTCTGAGTCCAAATCCAACCTTCCACCAAATTTACTCTTTGTCCATCAATCCTTGTTATCTTAGAAGACTTATTTGTAATTGTGCTCTTGCCAAAACTATCAATATATTCGAACCCACCTTCAGATGGTACTGTAAGAAAACTTGTATTACCTGTTAAATCTTTGTTTTTGGTTAAGCCCTTAAGTCTTATTGGAATTTCTTTATTAGAATCAAGCATAGTACCTACTGTGATTCCATTGTTAGCAGCATATAACTCATCAACAAGAAGATTTGCGTTTAGCTTTGAGAGAGATATATTAGAATTATTCAATTCTAGCTCTATATTTGTATTAGTATTAGACGTATCTGATTTTGTAAGATTAACTCCTGGAGCATTACTAATTATTAGCTCCAATTCCTCACCAAGCTCTTTCAACACCAGGGGATCATCGCCATATATTGCAAAACTAATATCAGCAAAAACTGGAGGCCCTGATATGTATGAATCTGTAATAATAAGTATGTCTGGGTTTTGTTGGACTATTAGTTTTGAAAGTTCTGGTAACTTTCTAATCATCTCTTCATAATTTTTAGCATAAAATACTGATTGAGCCATATTATTTGACCCTTGTTTTTCTTTGCCGCCAACAACGTTCATTAATACTCTAGGGGACATTCTTCCAACAAACCAATAATCTTTTTCAATCTCAATCAAACCAGAATTAAGGACTTGCTGCCTGATTAGCATAGCTTTCTCCAAAGTTTGCTCTGATGACGCATTGCTTGGTAACTCTATATTTATACGGAACATGTCTCTATCGTTTGAAGGGAAAAAATCTTTTGGTAAAGTATTAAAAAGTAAAAAACCTAAAAAAGGCAAAGAAACAGAAATAATAATTGCGCGCCTAGGTACTGCAAAAGCCCAAGAAAGAAAAGATCTATATTTATTTAGAATTTTTTCATTCTGATAACCTTCGTTAGATATTTCGATATTTTGAAAGTACGGTATTTTTTCCATGTAGCTCATTAAGACAGGCACCATAATCAATGCCAAAACTAAAGAGGACACAATTGACATAATTACTGTTAATGCCATTCCACCTACAAACTCAACACTTGAACCTTCGCCTGTAACAATTGGAAGAAAAGAGAAAACGGTTGTACCGGTTGCTGCTGATAAAGGAATTGCTAGCTGATTGAGAGTTTGTGAAATTGATTCGTTGATTGAGAGTCCAATTCTTCTTCTATGTTTGTAATCTTCAACTACGATGATTCCGTTATCAATCAACAACCCAAGAGCAATGATGATACCTGTTATTGAAGTCATATGCAGTGGCAAGCCAATAAGTCTGCAACCAATCATTACTAAACAAATTGAAAGTGGAAGTATTAAAGTTACTATAATTGCAGGCCTAGTTCCCAAAATAAAAAAACTTATGCTAAGAACAAAAAAAGTTGCTAACAAAAAGCTTTTAATGAGTTCATTGAACTTAGCAGAGGTATATAGAGATTCATCATAAATTTTTTCAATTGATATCTCACTGGGAAGGGTTGCTCTCATTTCTTCAGCTACTTGCGTTGCTCTTGCAACATAATCACCTACCCTTTGGTTCATTGTTCCCATTGCCATAACAGATACAACAATTTCTCCGTTATATAAAAACATATCTTCTATAGGTGAAACTGGTTTTTTAGAGATTTGAGCAATATCCTGCAATTGAATAATTTCAGAGTCATTAATAACTCTAACAGGTATTTCAGATAGCTTCTGTATGCTTTTAATATTATCTTTAAGTCTAATTAAAAATTCAGAATTCTTGTTAGATGAAACTCCTAGCGCCTTTTTATTATCAAATGATTTTAACGCCTCTGAGATTTCTCTATAAGTAAGTCCTAAAGAAGTTATTTTATTGGAATCAACCTCAATAAGAATTTCTTCATCCGCTTCACCATAAATAGCTGTAGCATGCGTTTCTCCTATAGAGCTAAGTTTTCTTTTTAATTGCTCTGCGAGTCGAGACATTAAAACTATTGGAGCCTCGCCATCTCCATTCCACATTAATGCATATTGAACAGTAATCGGTGGGCCACTATTCCTATCGAGAACAATCTTTGCTCCTGGAGGAGCTCTGATTTGAGCTAATTTATCTTGAACTTTTGACCATGTCTCCTCTATTAAATCTGGGCTAACGGATTGTTGTAATTCAACTATAATCGTTGCATACCCATGGGATATTATTGTTTCTAATTCTAATATTTCTACAACTTCCCTAAGTTTAATTTCAAGATCATTGATAACTTGTGTTTCAATTCTTTCTGGAGATGCCCCGGGGTAGAAAACTCTAACTCCTGACCATCGTTGTGCTAACTCAGGATTTTCTTGAATGGCAACTGATAAAACAGATGAAAGACCTGCTAGGACAATAAAAGCTAAAGTAAGAATCAATATTCTTGGTCGTTCTATGAAAATACTTATAAATTTCATTACAAATTAATAATTTTGCCTTCAATAATTTTTTGCGCGCCGCCAAGAATAACTAAATCACCATCTTTAAGAGTGCCGTTTACATAAGCATATTCGCCCTCAAAATAAATAATATCCACTAAATCTCTTACCACAATCTTTTCTTTATTAATTGTATAAATAGCCCAAACCCCTTGCTCTGATTGAGACAAAGATTTTATAGGAACCCATGTACCTCTGCCTCTCATTGTCATACTCAGCTGAAGCTGAGCTATAGACCCTGGATCAAAGAATGAATTAAAATTAAAAATTGCTAAACGATTGTCCGAACCACCAGGCGTCATGGGAGCAAGTCTCTCTAAATAGCCTCTTACTTCTTTATTGCCAATCTTGAAAGAATATTTATCATCTATCTTTAAATTATCAGTGTAAGTAATTGGGATAGATATATGAGCTTTTACATTCGTAGAATCCAAAATTTCTATTATTGGAACTCCACCATTTATTACAGACCCTGTATCTAAAAATCTGTTTTGTATAAAACCATCAAAAGGAGCTAATAATTTCGTTTGCCCAAATTTAACTTTATAAAAATCATATTGTGATTTTGCTATAAGTTCTTCTGAATTAGCATTATCTAAATCTTGAATTGAAATATGCCCCTGCGATCTTAAATCTTTATATCTTGCAAGAACTTGTTTTGCCAAATCATACTTTGCCTTTGCTTGCCCTAGTTGAGCAGACGCTTCCCTGCTATCAAGTTCTGCAAGTATTTGTCCTTTTTTAACCTCATCACCTATGTCTACATTTATGAGATTAATTTTACCTGGTATCTCAAATGCTAATTTTGATTGTTCAGACGGTAAAAGTTTACCGGGAAAACTTCTTGTCATCATATATGAATCAAGCATCTTGATTTCAAGAATTTCTAAAGCAGTGGCGCTGATATTAAAAATTAAGAGTGTAATAAATAGAGTAATTCTATTTTGTATGTACTTTTGCATTTGACTTTCAATAATAAAAAATTTAATGTTAGCAGTGTAAACATAATAACGTAAATGTTAGCAGTGTCAACATACTAAATGATTTAATATGAAATCTTATCACCATGGCAATTTAAAAGAAGAGCTCATAGCTTGTGCTTGCAGATTATGTGAGAGAGATGGATATACCAAGTTAAGTATAAGATCTTTAGCAAAAGAAAGTGGAGTTTCCCAGACAGCGCCTTATAGGCATTTTGAAACCAAGGAAGCTTTATATGCAGAAGTTGCAACTAATGGTTTTAAAAAACTAAGTGAAGCTTGCTATATAGATGAGGAAAAAAAAGTAACACAAAAACAACTTGTTGATGCAGGGTGCAGATATATTGAATTTGGTCTAAAGAATGCAAACACTTATGATTTAATGTTTGGAACAGCAGTTGGTAATTTTGCTAATTATCCCGAACTTTTAGAGGCCGCAAATAAAACATATGACTCATTCCGATTAAGCTTTTCTAAATTAGCAAACGATGGTGAGGATATTATTGCTTTTAAATGTCTGACACTTTGGTCTATGGTTCATGGGCTGGTTGGTATAATTAGAAAGGTGCATGTAGTTGGCGATGATATAAAACAAGCCAATATGGGGCCTATATCATCTGCACGTATCATTGCTGATAATCTTGAACAGCATCTTGATAAGGTTTTATCTGGTCTTATTCAGAATTAAGTATCTCGATAATAATCTTATTAGAGAAAATTGGGTTCTCATGTGGGATATGCGCATAATTACCCAGCAATAATTGTAAAGTATGCTTTCCTGGTGAAAGACTTATCTCAAATTCAGTTTGCCCCTTTCCAAAATGAATATAATTTTCTGTGCTGGGTATTGGTCTTTCAAAAATCGGTAAATCAGCGTCTACAATCAAATGATGGTGTCCAGAGTTGCATCCGTTAATACCTGCAGGCAGAATATTAAAATTATCAATTCCAAAAACTAATTTTACATTTTGTGATTTTGAGACATGGCCATCAGCTGGACTAATAAAATAAACTTTTGGTTCAACTAAATCACAATCTTCTGAGGTTATAAAAGAACAAAAAATGACTACTAAAAAGGTATGTAGCTTATTCATATCTACCATCCACATAAGTCAAAGTATTAATATCGTCAGAATTGTTAGACCTTAACACTTTGCCAATTACAATACTGTGAGTGTGATAAGAGATTAATTGATCTACTTCACAAAATATATTTGCTTGCGCTCTCTTTAAAAAAGGAACGTCTGCTAAATCCCACTCATCACTCTTAAATCTTTTATCTTCATTTTCATAAGAGCTGCAAATATTTGATAGCTCCTCATGATCTTTTGTTAACAAGTTAATGCAAAACTTTGAGCCAATAACTATTGAATTATGAATGCTTGCAGACTTATTAATGCATACCAACAAACTTGGCGGATCTAAAGACACAGAAGTTACAGAAGAAACTGTTATTGCATGATATTCGCTATTAGCATTAGCATTAGCATTAGCATTAGCATTAGATAAAATGCTCACAGAATAGACATAGCTTCTCATTGCTTTTCGAAAATTATCTTGAAGTGTCATGTTTGAATTATACTTATTTATTAAAAATATATCTTATCTAATAAGCAAACATACTTAATAAAATGAAGAATAGTTTAAGAATATCTGGAGGGGCATTAAAAGGCAAAAAAATACCATTTGATTTCAAAGAATCTCTCAGACCTACATCTAGTAAACTTAAAGAAATTCTTTTTAATTGGCTGCAATTTGAAATTAATAACTGTGTTTGTCTCGATTTGTTTGCAGGAACTGGGTCTTTAGGAATTGAAGCCTTGTCTAGGGGTTCTTCAAAAGTAATATTTGTTGAATTGAATAAAAAAAATTATTCAGCCCTATCGCTAAATTTAAAGAAGTTAAATGTAAAAGATAAGTCAAAAATCTTTTTTAAAGATGCTTATACTTGGATTAAGCACTATGATTTATCAGAAATTGATCTAATATTTTTAGACCCTCCTTTTAACAAGGAACATGAAGTTAAAGCTCTTAAATTATTAATGCGTAAAAATGATTTAAAATCATCTTGCAAGATTTATCTTGAATATAGTAAATATGATGAAATTGAAATCCCTAAAGAATTTAAGATACTTAAAACAAAATCTGTTGGTGATGTAAAAGCATTACTTCTTATAAAAAATGAAAATTAGAATTGCTACAAGAAAATCACCATTAGCTTTATTTCAAGCTGAGTATGTTGCTAATCAAATTAAACAGTTAGATCAGAAGATAAAGGTTGAGCTTATACCCATGAGTTCTGAGGGTGATTTGACTGATAAACCTCTTCATCAAGTAGGTGGTAAAGGTCTTTTTATCAAAACTTTAGAATCAGCATTATTAAACGACTCAGCAGACATTGCAGTTCACAGCTTAAAAGATGTTCCAGCAAATTTAGATAAGAACTTTAAAATTATTTCTGTTTGTAAGAGAGCGGCTGCTTCAGATATTCTTTTAACAAAAAAAGGAACATCATTTAAGTCTATGCCCGAGGGCTCCATTATTGGAACATCTAGTCCTAGAAGAAAAGCTCAAATAAAAATCTTAAGACCAGATCTAAGCACAATTTCTGTGAGAGGAAATATTGCAACAAGAATAAACAAATTACATAAGAATCACTTTGATGGTCTAATTATTGCGAAAGCTGCTATGGAGAGATTAAATTTACCATTTAAAAATACTTATGAATTCAGTTATCAGGAAATGCTTCCAGCAGCTACTCAAGGCTTTATTGGAATCGAATGTATTGCTTCAAATAAAGATTTAATTAAAATGCTTGGTTCAATTAATTCTGAGAAAGATATGATTCTAGCAGAAGCTGAAAGAAGTTTTGTAGCTCAATTAAATGGATCATGTCTGTCACCAATTGCTATTTATTGCAGAGAAGAATCAAATCAAATTCTTATTTCTGCAAAAGCTCTTTCACAAAATGGTGATAAGCAAATATTCAAAGAAATAATATCAAGTCATGCTTCGATTAACGAAGACATTAAAAGTTTAGCTAAAGAATTTATTTCTAAAGGCGCTGATAAGCTAATCCTGTCATGATCCTAGTAAATACAAGACCGAAAGATCTATCAGAAAAAATAAATGAACTTTGTAGTTTAGAAAAAATAGAGTTAAAAAATATTCATCTCTCTGAAATAATACCTATTAAGATTGATACAGATAACGGGATACATAAAAAAATATTTGAAAATTTTAATACATATACTAACTTTATATTTACTAGTAGAGCTGCTGTAGAAAATGGAACTGAATTTATAAAAATAAAATCTGAACTGCTAAACAAAAATCATAGATTCTTTGCTGTTGGGGATTCAACAAAAGAAGCATTAGCTATGAAGGGTTTCAAAGCTATTATGCCTATTATTAAATCTTCTGACGGTCTTGTGGAAATGATAAAAAATAGTTTTCCAGGCCAAAATCTAATAATCTGTGGCGAAAATACCAATATGAATTTACAAAATAAATTGGCAGAGAGCGCAGATGAAATACGTTGTTACAATCTCAATTATTCCATGGAGTTTATTAGTGATATATCATCATTAGAAGCAATTATTTTGATTTATAACTATCTAACATTCGAATTTATTTACAAGAACCTCAATGTAAATGTGTTACGAAATAAAATATTTATAGTTGCATCTGAAAGGATTAAATCAAAAATTTTTAATTTAGTTCCTGGGTTAGATTTAAAAATTCTAGTATCTAAGTCCTCATTAGATGAAGATATGTTAGAAACAGCAAAAAAAATTATTTAGTTTTTTTTCCGTTTCCTGATTTCATAGATGTAAAAAACTCATCATTAGTTTTATGAGACTTAAGTCGATCGATCAAGAACTGAATTGATTGAGCATCTTCCATTTCATCTAGAATCTTTCTAAGTACCCACATTCTTTGAAGTTCATCCTCTGCTGTAAGAAGGTCTTCTCTTCTAGTTCCAGATCTTCTGATGTTAATAGCCGGATAGATTCTTTTTTCAGCAATCTTTCTTTCAAGATGAATCTCCATATTTCCAGTACCCTTAAATTCTTCATAAATGACTTCATCCATCTTTGAACCTGTTTCTACAAGAGCTGTTGCAAGAATAGTTAAACTTCCGCCTTCTTCAAGGTTCCTAGCGGCACCAAAAAATCTTTTAGGTCTTTCTAATGCATTTGAATCAACACCGCCACTTAATATTTTTCCTGAAGCAGGTTGCACTGAATTATATGCTCGCCCAAGACGAGTAATGGAATCCAATAAAATAACAACATCTTTTTTGTGTTCAACCAATCTTTTTGCTTTTTCTATAACCATATTAGCAACTTGAACATGCCTGCTTGGGGGTTCATCGAATGTACTAGCTACAACTTCACCTTTTACGGTTCTAGACATCTCTGTGACTTCTTCTGGCCTTTCATCAATTAACAATACTATTAATTCAACTTCTGGATTATTGCTTTTTATAGAATGAGCAATGCTTTGAAGCATTAGTGTTTTACCAGCTTTTGGAGGCGATACAATTAAACCTCTTTGACCTTTGCCAATAGGAGCTATTAAATCAATAATTCTGGACGAAAGATCTTCATTCGAACCACTGCCTTGCTCAAGCACCAATCTCTCATTAGGGAATAAAGGTGTAAGGTTTTCAAAAAGAATTTTATTTTTAGTATTTCTGGGTTCCTCACCATTGATAGTATCAACTTGTATTAAAGCAAAATATCTTTCTTTATCTTTAGGAGTTCTAATTTTACCAGCTACTGAATCACCCTTTCTTAAGCCAAATTTTCTGATTTGACTTGGAGATACATAAATATCATCCTCACCAGCACAATAAGATCCTTCTGGTGATCTTAAAAAACCAAAACCATCATTAAGAATTTCTAAAACACCACCACCATATATATCAACACCCTCAGATGCTTTGTGCTTAAATATTCTAAATATAATCTCTTGTTTTTTTAATCTTCCTACATCTTCTAGTCCAAGCTCTGTTGCTATATCGACTAGTTCATTTATAGGTTTTACTTTTATTTCTGTAAGGTTCATTTATATAGTTCCGTTTTTAAATTATGTAAGAGAGGATAAATAAGATGGCGGTCTATGACCGTGATGCGAAGATAGTAATTCTTTTTGTTCTAAGATGCAAAAAAATTGCTTTCTCTTAGACTACTGTACTTATAAAATCCTCTAGTTGTTGTTTGCTTAAAGCCCCTATTTCAACTCCTGCAGGCTCTCCATTTTTAAAAATTATTAATGATGGTATTGATCTTATTCCATATTTTGCGGCAATTTCCCTATTTGAATCAACGTCCATCTTACATACTTTTAACTTTTCTTGATTTTCCAAAGCAATTTCTTCAACTGTTGGGGAAAGTTGTTTGCATGGTCCACACCATTCTGCCCAAAAATCTACGAGAACAGGCTTATCTGAATTTAATACATCATCATTAAAATTTTCTTCGCCCTGTAACTCAATAACATTACTCATTTGATATTAATCTCCCTGGAAATTTCTTTAGCAGCATACGTAAGAATTGCATCTGCACCAGCTCTCTTAAAGCTCACCAAAGATTCTAACATAACATCGCTATCAAGCCACCCTTTATTTATGGCTAGTTTTAGCATGCTATATTCTCCGCTAACTTGATAGGCAAATGTCGGTACCTTGAATGTATTCTTTATCAAAGAGATTATATCTAAATACGGCATGCCCGGCTTTACCATTACAATATCTGCACCCTCATTTATATCAATTGCAACCTCATGAATAGCTTCATCTTTATTAGAAGGAGACATTTGATACGAAGATTTTGATGATGCCCCTAAATTACTTGCAGATTTTACTGCATCTCTAAATGGGCCATAAAATTTGGAGTTATATTTTGCTGCATATGAAAGCAAAATAGTGTTTTTATAGTCTGCTTTTTCAAGAGCTTCTCTAATAATACCTATTCTACCATCCATCATATCTGATGGCGCTAGAATATCTGCGCCAGATTCAGCCAAAATTAAAGACTGGGATTTAAGAACATCTAGAGTTAAATCATTGTCGACATAATTATCTTTTAGTACTCCATCATGTCCATGATCTGTATAGGGGTCTAAGGCTACATCTGCAATTATAATTATCTCTGGAAACTTACTTTTAATTTTCTGAATAGATTCACATATTAAGTTAGATTGATTTAATGCTTCTTTGCCAAGGCCATCTTTTTTAGATGAATCAATAACCGGAAAAAGTGCTATGGTATTTATATTATTTTCTAAAAGATCTTCTATCTCTTCTAAAACAGACTCTTTGCTATATCTTAGTATTTCTGGCATGGAATCAATTGATTCATGTCCCTTAAGATTTTCTTTTATAAATAAAGGCTGAATCAAGTCATTTGATGATAAAGATGATTCAGAAACAAGATCTATGAGAGTACTATTTGACCTCAAGCGTCTTAGTCTGGAACTTGGAAATTTTCTTTTAATAAACATAAATTAGTCTGTTACTGCACCAAGGCTTGCTGATTTTACACTTTTTGCAAATTTAGATAAGACACCTTTCTTAGGAGGAGTTTTCGGATTAGACCATTTTGATAATCTGTCTTGAATTTCTTCCTCTGATACCTTTAGGGTTAATTCATCTTTATTTGCATCAATTAAAATGATATCACCATCTTCAATAATTGCTATTGCGCCTCCATCAGCAGCTTCAGGAGTTATATGCCCAACCACAAAACCATGCGTCCCTCCGGAGAAGCGTCCATCAGTTATAAATCCTACTTTATCGCCTAATCCTTGACCCATAATTGCAGATGTTGGTTTTAACATTTCGCGCATTCCTGGGCCTCCTTTCGGACCTTCGTAACGAATAACAACCACATCTCCTGGCTGAATTAATTTTGAAAGGATTGCTTCAACACCCTCTTCCTCAGAATTAAAAACTCTTGCTTTGCCTTCAAACGATGTGCCCTCTTTTCCAGTTATTTTTGCTACAGCACCTTCTGATGCTAAATTACCATAAAGAATTCTTAAATGACTGCTTGATTTTATTGGACTATCAAACTCTTTTATAATTTTTTGATGAGATTGATATGCTTTAACATGTGATAGATTCTCACTTAATGTTTTACCAGTTACAGTAAGACAATCACCATGCAGTAAACCCTTTTCAAGAAGGGTCTTCATTAAAGGCTGGATTCCTCCATTTGCATTTAATTCTGACATATAGTGAGATCCAAATGGTTTTAAATCAGCCATTACAGGAGTATTTTTACCAACTCTAGTAAAATCATCTAGATTTAAATCAACCCCAATTGCATGAGCCATTGCTAATAAATGAAGAACTGCATTAGTAGAGCCTCCAAGAGAAATTACAAGAGTTATAGCATTTTCAAATGCTTTCTTAGTCATGATGTCTGAGGGTTTAATATCTTTTTCTAAAAGATTCATTATTGCGATGCCAGCATCTAAACAATCCTTCTGTTTATCATCGGATATTGCATCCTGACTGCTGCTACCTGGCAAGCTCATTCCTAGGGCTTCAATGGCAGAAGCCATTGTGTTTGCTGTATACATGCCGCCACATGAACCGGGACCTTTAACAGAAACTTTTTCAACATGAATTAACTCAGCCTCATCTAATTCTCCCTTAGAGAACTCTCCGGTTTTTTCACATACAGTTACATAATCTGTATTCTCAGAGCTGGGCTTGATTGATCCTCCATAAATAAATATAGATGGCCTATTTAGCCTAGCCATACCAATGATGCATCCGGGCATATTTTTATCACAACCGCCAATTGATATAACACCATCATATCCTAAACATCCAACAACAGTTTCAATAGAATCAGCAATAACTTCTCTAGAGACCAAGGAATATTTCATCCCCTGGGTTCCCATTGAGATTCCATCAGAAACAGTAATAGTATTAAATAAAACTCCTTTTCCTCCGCAGCCATCAATTGACTTTTCAACCACATCCGCAAGTTGATTAATATGCATATTGCAAGGGGTGACTTTTGCTCCTGTTGAAGCGATTCCAACAAACGGTTTAGTAAAATCTTCGGAAGTGAAGCCAACACCTCTTAGCATAGATCTAGACGCAGCCTGGTTAGGCCCGTCAACTAATTCTTTTGAAAATTTTCTATTTGTCATAATTTTAATACTATTTAGATGCGTACCTTAGGGCAGCTGTAAGTAATTTCTTAGTATATTCTTCTTTTGGTTCATCAAAAACTTTCTCAGAAATGCCTGATTCAACAATCTTTCCGTCTTTCATAACAAAAATAAAATCCGACATTGATCTAATAACTTTCAAGTCATGACTAATAAAAAGATATGTAAGGCCGTATTCTTTCTGGATATCTTTGAGTAAATTTATAACCTGAATCTGAATAGACCTATCAAGAGCAGAAGTTGGTTCATCTAAGATCATAAATGCAGGATTCATTATTAATGATCTGGCAATTGCTATTCTTTGTCTTTGGCCTCCTGAAAATTCATGAGGATACTTATTCTTTGCAGCATATTCAATGCCAACATCTGATAACACTTTATCAATTTTTTGTTCTTTTTCATTTTTTGATAGCTTGAAATGAACACTTAATCCCTCACCTACAATCTCGCCAACTGTCATCCTTGGAGATAAAGATCCATAAGGATCTTGAAAGACTATCTGAATATTTTTTTTCAAAATCTTTTTCTCTTGATTTGAATTTAAATTGAAATTCTTTTCTCTAAAAAAAATGTCGCCTTCATATGAAACCAAATTTGCTATCGCCTTACCAAGAGTAGATTTTCCTGATCCAGATTCACCCACCAAGCCTATGGTTGTATTCTCAAAAATTTCAAAAGAAATATCTTTTACTGCATGAAAAGTATTTTTTTTAAATATATTTGTTGACGGTATGTTGTAAAAGACATTCAAGTTATCCACTTTAATTATTGGTCTATTCTCAATTTTAATTGACTCTTTTGGTTGTGGTTCAGCATCTAATAATTTCTTTGTATAATCGTGTGCAGGATCATTAAAAACTTTTTCAGTTGGGCCCTGTTCAACAATTGCGCCATCTTTCATAACGCAAACCTGGTCCGAAAATTTCTTAACTAATCCCAGATCATGGGTTATGAATAAAATTGACATTCCTAATTCATTCTTTAACTTAGTCATAAGGTCTAGAATTTGAGCCTGAATTGTTACGTCCAATGCTGTGGTTGGCTCATCGGCTATTAGTAATTGCGGTTTATTTACAAGAGCCATTGCTATCATTACTCTTTGTCGCTGGCCTCCAGATAGCTCATGTGGATATGAATAAAATCTTCTTTCTACATCATCAATTTCAACAAGATTTAAGAGATTTTTTGCTTCTTTATCAGCATCTGCTTTTGAGCTGTCTGAGTGAAGCATAATTGATTCAGTTATTTGATTACCAACTCTGTGATATGGATTTAAAGATGTCATTGGCTCTTGAAATACCATTGATACAATATTTCCTCTTATATTAAGAAGTTTTTCTTTCGAGGCATCGATAATCTCATCGCCTTTAAATTTTATTGAGGAAGATTTAGAGTAAGACGCTTGAGGTCTTGGTAACAACTGAAGAATTGACATAGCTGTAACTGATTTCCCTGACCCTGATTCGCCAACAAGAGCTAAAGTTTTATTATTTTCAATGTTAAAGCATATATCATCAACAGCTTGGAATTTTCCTTCTCTTGTTGCGAAATCAATGCTTAGGTTTTTTACTTCAAGAATATTATTCATATAATTTTTTTGTACTCCCCTAAAAAATCATCTACTGCTATTTTTGCGGCATTAAGTCGTGTTGCAGATACAAAGCCGTGAAACATATTAGGATAGTGTAATTGTTTCACATTATCTCCTCTTTTATGCAATAAATATGCATACTTTTCGCCATCATCACATAGCGGATCAAATCCAGCAGTAATAATAATAGTATTGGGTAATTTTATGCCTGACTCTAATTTTAATAAATTAAAAGCTGGATCATTTTTATTATTTAAGTTATTGCCTAGCTTTTCCCAAAACCAAACCATAGTTTTTTTTGTAAGCAAATATCCTTCTGATAAAAAATCATAGGATTCTGAATTGCACTCCGGATCACACATTGGGTATATTAAAAACTGGCTATGCGGAATATGCTCATTATCAACTTCAATTAATCTATGAGTTAGTGAGGCGGCTAAATGAGCTCCAGCGCTATCACCACATACAGAAATATTTTCAGGCTTATATCCTTTTTTAATAAGCCAGTAATATGCTTCTATTGCGTCATTTAGTGCAATAGGATATTCATGTTCAGGAGCAAGCTTATATTCTAATGAGTATATTTTTGCCTGAAGTGTGTCTGTCATATATGAAACAAATCCATCATGGGTCTCAACAGAATTTAAAACATATCCGCCACCATGAAAAAATAAAATGGCTTTGTTTGAAGAAGTTTTGGAAGGTATATATTCCCTACATAAAGTCTTGTCTTTACCTAAAAAATGATCAACTTTATTAACAAAGTTTTTTGGACTAGATGATAAATTATGTTGTACTCTATTTTTAATTATTAAGTTTCTTATACTCTCAATCTCATTGTCCGGCACGGAAGAAAGATCAAGGGTGGGCTGTAGACTAATTAATGCCTGAGATTGAATATCAAACTGATGACCTCTATAAGGAGGTTTTTTTTTATAAAATATATTTAATACTAATACAGGTATTTTGAAGAAGAATTTTAAAATAAATGTACTCATGATGTATTAATTAACTTTA
>Ga0228619_1000383_pt1 | contig 20267 bp, 16 predicted proteins | sample 22DmetaG_FD_190065 | JGI IMG/M metagenome (GOLD analysis project Ga0228619, IMG submission 190065) | Seawater microbial communities from Monterey Bay, California, United States - 22D | ecosystem: Environmental > Aquatic > Marine > Coastal | place: USA: California | collected 2016-10-12 | reverse complement strand
AAGTTGCGGTCACCAGTAATTGGTGGTTTATGGCGGCATCGACCATCATGCTGACCTTCAGTGGTTGGGCAATTACACAATATTGGGTGGCACCGAGAACAGAACGTCTTGCGTTTGATGCGCAAGCCGCAGAACCGCTGTTGCAATTAAGTGGTGAACAACGCTCCGCTTTGCGCTGGGCAGCAGTGGCTTTTATTGTGGTTTTATTAGCAGCAGTAATAGCAACACTGTGGTCTGAAGGGCCACTGCATGGCATGGGCAAACATTTTCCACGTTGGGTTGAAGCAACAGTGCCACTGTTATTTTTACTGTTTCTGATCCCAGGTGTGGTTTACGGTCTGCGTGTTGGTAGTATTCGTTCAAGTAAAGACGCAGCTGGTTTTATGGGGTCCACACTGGCGGATCTGGGTCCATATATTGTCCTGGCATTTTTTGCTGCACAGTTCATTGCGATCTTCAAATACACGCACTTGGGTGAGATGTTGGCCTTGACCGGCGGGGCTTGGTTGGCGGGGATGGAGCTAAATGTCTTTGTCTTGCTTTGTGCTTTTGTTTTGCTCGTTTGTTTAGGGAATTTGTTGATTGGCTCGATGTCAGCGAAGTATGCGTTTTATGCGCCAGTCTTTGTACCCATGTTAATGCAGGCCGGAGTGAGTCCAGAGTTAACCCAGGTGGTATATCGTATCGGTGACTCTGTGACGAATGTAATTACACCGTTTAATCCTTACATGATTATCATTCTAGCCTTGTTGCAGAAATACCATCGTCAGGCAGGGGTTGGGACATTAATCAGTTTGACGTTGCCATATAGTGTTGGCTTCTTACTAGCGTGGATGTTGCTACTATTGTGCTGGCTGGTACTGGCGTTGCCACTAGGGCCCAGCGCATAGATACGCTAAGCCATAGTGATATAACTAACTGTGTATCAGGCTAGCTGTTAAAAGTTATCGGTAGAAGTGAATAAGCCAACTCGCAAGTCTTTGGCATGATAGATCTCACGACCATCGACTGACATCACGCCATCGGCGATGCCTAATGCTAGCTTGCGTGAAATCACGCGTTTGATATCAATCTCATAGGTCACCATCTTTGCTGTTGGTAATACCTGCCCACTGAATTTTACATCACCTACACCAAGTGCACGGCCACGACCTGGATTGTCTAACCAGGCAAGATGGAAGCCAACTAATTGCCACATGGCATCTAAGCCTAAGCAGCCTGGCATGACTGGGTCGCCAGGGAAATGACAAGCAAAAAACCAAAGGTCGGGCTTGATGTCTAGTTCGGCGATAATTTTGCCTTTGCCATAATTACCGCCATCTGAGTTGATCAGAGTGATGCGGTCGGCCATCAGCATATTAGGTGCTGGTAGCTGTGCATTGTTAGGGCCGAACATGTCACCTTTAGAGCAGGCGATTAATTCTTCATAGGTATAACTTGAGGGGTTGGTCATGCGTATTCCGATTTATTGTTTATTGTTATCTTCGATGAATGCCGCAATGGGCTTTCTTAGACGATCTAATTCCATGCGCAATTCGCCCATGGTTTGCACAGCGATGGCATTAATTTCTTGTATCACTTCAGTGTAACCGGATACGGCATCGCCGCATACAATAATACGGGTAGATGCATCTATTTTACTGCGCAGAGTACGTAAAATATTAGGCAGATGCGGATCATCATTAGGGCGTGCAATGCCTAAGGCTATGGCTTGGGCCTTGGTTTGTTCTGCGGTATAGACTAGTTCTTCGACCGGTAATTCTGTACCCAGATAAATCGGTCCCCAACCATATGACTGTGCCGCCGCCGCCATGCGTAGTGCAATTAAGTCATAACTTTGACCCACTGGTGTGCTCACGACCAGTTTGTATCGGAGGTCTGCAGTGCCTTCACTGATAGCCATAGCCCCCATATAAGAGCGTAGTACGGAAGTGGCTAGACGTTCTTGCGCGATGCGCATATTGCCACGACGACATTCATCTCGGATATAAGCCATCAATGGGCGCAATAAGTCCTCAAGAAGAAATGGGATGCCAAGGTTTTTTGCTGCGTTATTTAAACTCGTCCTAAGTGTATTCGGTGAGAGATTGTGTACCGCATCTAAACACTCCTCAAAGTATTCCATTACGGAGCCGGTATTCGGCCGCTCTGAGGGTAGGTTGCGGGCGTGGGCGGCAGCTTGGTCATCTGTTTCTACTAAGGCATAGAGTTGTTCTAGCGTTTCGCTAGCGATATCACCAATACGTCTGCCGGCAGAGGTTGCGCGGCGGAGCAGGCCTAGCTTCTCGATATCAATATCTGAGTAGAGCCTACGGCCGTTGTTGGCCCGTTGCGGTTCTACTGCCGCATAGCGTCGCTCCCAAGCACGAATGACATCGGAGCTTAGTCCTGTTCGACGTGACACCACTTGTATAGGGTGTTTTGGAAGTTCATGTTCGTTTGTCATAGCAAATACGGGTCTTGTCTGCCGTTTGTCTAACTTTATGTTCGATCTATGTCCATATTGTTGGAACAATAATAGAACAATGTCCCCTGTATGTACAAGACAATTCATAAGCAGAGGGGCTTGCAATTGTTGGTAATGAGGGAGGCCTTTGCTATGCTTAGTTATGGCTTAAATAAAGAGCTTCACAAGGCTCCAATAAAAAGCTTCAAAAATAATTGTTACCGATGACGGAGATTAAAATGAAGAAGTTGTTAATTAACGTGCGTTACTTCATGGCACCACTACTGATTATTGCGGCGATGTTCGGCGTACTAACCGGTGGCCCATGGGTATGGACAGGTCTAGTACTTTTAGGTGCAGGTATCTTAATCGATACACTAACTAAAGCTCAGACTCCAGGCGCTGGTTTTGATGAAAATGGTGATACCTACGCAATTGCGGCATTACACAACGGTGTGATGTATGGCATGTTAGGTATTTTTGCATTACTACAGATCGTATTGGCCTGGCGTGTATCTCAGTACATGAACGCAGTGCCGATTGGTGAGACCACCATGCTGGGTATGACTATCCAGAACGGTATCACTGGCAGCCAGTTGATTGGCGCAACGATTTCAACAGGTATCTTTGCCGGTATCGGTATTATCTACGGCCACGAGCTAGCGCATACAAAAGGCTTCAGTTTCGTAATTGCCCGTTGGATGATGGCGTTATCAGGTAAGGCACACTTCTGCTATGCACACGTATACAACCACCACTTAGAGCTTGGTCATTCAGACGATCCAGCGACTTCGCCACGTGGTCGTAGCCTGTTCAAGCATTACCCACTATCAGGTATTGGTCAGAGCAAGTTCTTGTTCATGATGGAGAAGCAGCGTCTAGAGCGTTTAGGTGTACCGTTCTTATCATGGCAGAACCGTTGGATGCGTGGCTACTTCATGGCACTACCAACGATCTTATTATTCTGGTCAGTAGGTGGATGGGCCGGTATTGGTTGCCTAGCGATTGTATGGTTGATTTCAAACTTTGAGCTAGAAGCATTGAACTACCTAGAGCACTACGGTTTAATTCGTGAGAAGGGCCAGCCAATTGACTACCGTCATAGCTGGGACAACAGCACAGCGTTCACCTCATGGTTCTTCATTGAGATTGGTCGTCAAGGCGATCACCATGACCGTGGCGAGACACACTTCTGGGAATTGGATGAGGTAGGTTCACCGAACTGTGGACGTGGTTACTTCACACTGTTCGCACTAGCGTTACTACCACCAGTGTTCCATAAGTACATGAACGAGCAGATGAACAAGTGGGATGGCGAGATGGCATCAGAAGGCGAATTAAAGATCGCTGGTAAGATGAACAAGATCGCAAGCTACACGTAAGTTTGACTCTGAAGTGAAGAAAAGCCCCCTCTCTTGGGGGCTTTTTTTTGTCTGCGTTTTTTAGCAAGCTGGCGCACATACTTTATACTGGTGTGATTTCGCTAGTCTATTTCAATTAATTCTTATATGAACCTGCCTTGGCAGCTGTTTAGGTTTTTAGCTATGAGTAGAAAAATTTTGTCGCAATCACTTGCGGAACAAATTAGTGGTCAAGATCTTGGCGACGCACGTGTGTTTTTTGAAAATGAGTTGAAACAAGCGAATAAACAATTAAGTGCCCTCGGTGATGGTGCTACTGCACTGGATGGTGCTTATATCTTGATTCAGATGGCTCGATCTAATCTTGGCTTAGGCGATAAGGAAAGTTGTTGGCAGACAGCACGACCATTGTTAGATGTATTTATTCAGGCAGGTGAGTTTGAGCTCGCCGTTGAGGCCTGCGAGCTGCTGTATTTATCCGAGCAAGAGGATTCAATCATTGCTTTAGGTCACGCCTGTTGGTTGGGTGTAACCTATCCAGTGAAGCCTGCACTAAGCATCGATATGTTGTCTTATATTATCGACGAGACACCAGATAACTCAGATGGTGCTGCTGTTGCTGGTGTGGTTGCATTATATTTGGCAGAAATACGGGCAGAAGGCTCAGAGCGCGAGAGTTTAGTTTTCTTGGCCAAGCAGTTGATTGCAATAGTGGCTAAGCGCCATCGTGGTATTGAAGATGAAGAATCAATTCAGATTTGGATTGAGATGTTAGAGCTGAATGATTTAGACGAGTTGTTTAAGCGCTTAGCAAAGATGCTTGATGCGATTGTTGCTAATAGCTGGTGGCTGGATCGAGATGCTTTACGCACCAAGTTGCCTGATCAGTGAGCTTAGCCCTGATAGGGTTAGGCACTAATTAAGATAGATTAGTGAATAAGTCACTAATTGCGGCAACTGGCTAGCTGCCGCAGTAACGTAGTTAGTGATTATTTATATTTTTTGCTGTAATCATCGAACGAACCAGAGAATCCGTCATGTGACTCTGCACCATGTCCGGCATGATCCATTGTTGAATGGTCCATTGTTGAATGGTCCATTTCGATACCGAAGCTAAGTTGCCCGCGGTCGTTAAGATAAAAAGCGACTAATGCCGCAGCGACAACGACAAAAACGATGATTCCTGGTAGTTTTGAATTGCTCATATTGAAAAGTCTCCTCGAAGATTGAAGTTTGCTAGTAGCCAATTTGTATTGTTTCTATGATGTTCGGGAATGCTACGGGGCTAATCCCTCAGGGTCAATGATGAGTGTCTGTTACCTTTACCTTTCTCAGTGGCAATAAGCATCGTATTAAATACAAATGACTGTGGATAAGACCAACCATCGCGCTATTATCCATATTGATATGGATGCTTTCTACGCCTCGGTAGAACAGCGTGACTTTCCACAGTATCGAGGTAAGCCGTTGGTTGTTGGAGGTGATCCACTACGTCGCGGCGTGGTAGCTACCTGTAGCTATGAGGCGCGTAAATTCGGCATTCATTCAGCAATGGCCAGCGTGACCGCCTTAAGAAAATGTCCACAGGCTATTTTTGTAAGGCCACGATTTGAGGCTTATCGACAGGTATCAAGCGATATTCGGCGGATTTTTTCACGGTTTAGTGATCGTATAGAACCGCTGTCATTGGACGAAGCCTATTTGGATGTTACTAAGCATGCACGTGCGCCAAACTCTAGCGTCTTGATCGCTAAAGATATTAGGGCACAAATTAAGCAAGAAACTGGACTGATTGCTTCTGCTGGTGTTTCCTATAACAAATTCTTAGCCAAAATAGCGTCTGATCGATGTAAACCTGATGGTCTACTTTATATTTCAGCCGAACAGGGGCCTGCTTTTGTACAGGGGCTTAAGATTCGCGATTTTTATGGTGTTGGTAAAGCTACCGAACAGACTATGCACGGTCTAGGGATTGAGATAGGGGCTGATCTACTGCGTTGGCATTTGGCTGAGTTGCAGGCTTTATTTGGCAGTAATGCCGAGTATTACTATCAAGTAGCGCGTGGCATTGATGAGCGTCCGGTGAGGCATAATCGAATTCGTAAGTCGGTCAGTACGGAAGATACTTTTGATCAAGACTTATCTGAACAAGAGGCTATGTTGAATATTCTGCGGGAACAGGCGGAGCAGTTACAAGGGCAATTGGCTAAACTTCAAGTTAAGGGTAGAACCCTTACGATTAAAGTGAAATTCAGTGATTTTTCACAGGTTACACGGTCGCTTTCAAAGAACCAGAGTTTTCACTCGGCAGAGAGTATTATTGTGGAACTTCCAGCCTTGTTGGAGAGTGCTTTGATCAAGCCGTTGACCGTCAGATTGTTAGGTGTTGGGGTTTCTAGCTTGATTGCTTTAGATGAGGTTGAAAATAATAACCAGATTGACCTTTTTTAAGGTTAATTGGGCTTATAGTCATGTTAATCCTGAGCCAAAATATCAGCCTTCAGTTGTCCTGAAAATGGCCTTGTAGTATGTTATCGGTAATGATTTAAGGCTGCTAAAAGCCAATTAAATAATATAAAGAAACCCAGGAGAGTGGAGCTCACCCCCTATGACAGATATCAATAAAATTCCTGAAGTGTCTAGCAGGATTACTGTTCCTGAAGGTCACTCAGTACATCATTCATTTTGTCCGCATGATTGTCCAGATTCATGTTCAATGCTGGTTACGCGAAATGATAAAACGGGCAAGGCAGTCCGTGTTCAGGGCGACCCCACTCATCCTATTACACGCGGCTATTTATGTAACAAGGTTAACCACTACCTGGATTTTGTTTATAACGATAATCGTGTCCTATACCCACACAAACGTGTAGGTCCTAAGGGCCCTGGCGCAAAGTTTGAGCGTATTACATGGGATGAAGCCTTAGAAACGATTACGAATAATTTCAAAGAGACCATTGATAAATATGGTTCAGAAGCGGTTCAGCCGTACTCCTACTCTGGCACCATGGGTATGGTCGGTTACTGGACTATGGATAGTCGTTTTTGGAACAAGATGGAAGCAGCTAGACTCGAGCAATCGATTTGTATTTATGCTGCGATGTGGGCGGGCTTACATACCTATGGTATGGCGCATGCCAATACATCGATTCATGAAGCGGCAGAAGAAGCTGACCTAATCATTCTATGGGGCGCTAACTTAGTTAGTACCGGTGTGCATGCGATTCCATTTATCCGTGAAGCAAAACAACGCGGCGCTAAATTGGTTGTGATCGATCCGCGGAAGACGCGTACTACGATGATGGCCGATTGGCATATTCAACCTAAGCCTGGTACCGATGCAGCTTTAGCCCTCGGCATGATGAAGGTGATTGTTGATAAGGGTATGCATGATGTGGAGTTTTTGAAAGAGCAGACACTAGGTTGGGAAAAACTGCTTGAGACCAAGCTACCAGATTATCCTCTCGATAAAGTTGAAAAGATTACTGGTGTTCCTGCTGCCGATATCGAGAAGTTTGCAGTCGAATATGCATCAGCCAAGATTGCAGTGATTCGTGCTAACTATGGCCTGAACCGTCACCAGAATGCTGGCCAGATGTGTCGTGCTATTTTGACACTGCCTTGTATTACAGGTTCATGGCGCGAGCGCTGTGGTGGTGCTAGCTTCGGTAACCTCGAAGAGATGTGGCTAAGGCATGATTTAGCCAAACTACATCGTCCAGATTTAGGTGATCGTGCCTCTAAGCGTATGGTTAGCATGGTACAGATTGGTCGCGCTCTGCGTGACAACGTTGGCTATGATGAAGTGCCGCTAGATCCGCCAATTAAATCTATGTTTGTTTATAACTCAGACCCGGCAAACTGTGCACCTAATACAAATGCAGTGCGTGAAGGTATGGCGCGTGATGATTTGTTCGTTGCCGTTCATGAGACCTTCTGGACCGATACCTGTGACTATGCTGATATCGTGTTGCCTGCAGATACGCAATTAGAACGTCAGGACTTAGTTGCCACTTACGGTAACTGGTACTACGTTATGAATGAGCCAATTATTGAGCCATTAGGCGAGAGTGTACGTAACTCTGAATTGTTCCGTATGTTGGCGAAGAAGATGGGTTATGAAGATGAAAATGATGATGCCTTCACACAAACTGATGAAGAGATTATCCGTGACATCCTAGTGCAAGACGAAGTCAATCCTTTGATGGAAGGTATTACTTACGAAGACCTTAAGAAAAATGGTTGGGCGCGTGCTAACACTGAGACCGACCGTCGTAATTTCCAAAAGAATGGTTGGCCAACACCTAGTGGTAAGATTGAAATATTCTCTGCTGCATTAGAAGAAGAGGGTATTGATCCGCTACCAAGTTATGTGCCGGAGATTGAAGGCCAAGAAGATGAGTTGCGTTCTAAGTACCCACTACAAGTACTCAGTAGCGCGTCACACTATTTCATTGGCGATTCATTCCAATCAGTCCCTAGACTACAAGCGATGATGTCACGTCCAACAGTCGAGTTAAGTCCTGAAGAAGCGGCTAGACGCCAGCTGAAAGATGGTGATCTTTGTCGCTTATATAATGACCGTGGTGAGACCTTTGCCTACGCCGTTATTATTGAAGGCATGCTCGGTGGTATGTGTTCTACGCAGAAACAATTTAAGGGTAGTAACACGCCGGGTGGTGTGAATATTAATGCCTTGAACTCAGAGATGCTGACAGACTTCGGTAAGAGCCCAACCTTCTATTCATGTTTAGTCGAGGTTGAGAAGGCTAATGAAGGTATGCGTAAGGAGGCCTTGCTGAAAGAGTGGGGTGGCAAAGAGGGCTACATTAAGAAGTGGCATGAAGATCCGCGCAACCAGGGTCTAACAGCAAGTGATGAGGAGATCCTTGCTGAAGCTGAAAAAATTCATCCAGGAGTATTTAAGTAATGGCAAAACTTGAGACCTTTAATGATCCCTTTGATCAGTTTATGAGGAAGTTACCTGAGCCGAACCCTGATATTCAGACCTTAAGGGTCCAGAGTAATGAGGGGGTTATCACTAAGTTTAAGAATCTAACAGCAGATACTTATGAAGTGGTCATTACCTGCCCAGAGGGTTCACATAAATTATGTGCTCGTGCTGGTCAGTACGGTACGATTAAAGTAGAGGGCATTCAAAAACCACGCTCTTATTCTTTTGCACAAACGCCAGAACGAGAGAATGAGAATGAATATACATTTTTTATTCGCTTAGTCCCGGGTGGTGAGCTATCGGCTTGGTTGGCTGAGAAAAATCGTGAAGGCGAAAAGGTTGTCTTATCTGGTCCTATGGGTAAGTTTGGCCTAGATGACTCAGCAAAGCCTATGGTTTGTATCGCGGGTGGTAGTGGCATGAGTGCGATTAATGCCTTAGTGCAGCAGGTCGAAGCACAGGGGATAGCAAGAGACTGTTACTTCTTCTATGGTGCGCGTGAACAAAAAGACTTATACCTGCAAGATGAGCTGAAGTCATTGGCAGAAAAGTGGCCAGCGGGCAGTAAGCTTGAATTCATTCCAGTGCTGTCAGAAGAACCTGAAGATAGTGACTGGCAAGGTCCACGTGGTTTTGTAACGCAGCATGTGAAGGAAGCCTATTTGGATACAGGTATTGTATCTGGAGATAATCTGAAGGCATTCTTCTGTGGTCCACCACCGATGATTGACCATGGTGTGAAGGTATTGCTAGAAGCAGGTCTGTCAAATAACGATATCTACTATGATAAGTTTGAAGATATGCGTTCACCAGCACCAGTAATTGATAATGAAAAATGTGTGTTGTGCGACGAATGCTTAATGGTGAAAGCGACTGAAAAATGCATTACCGAAGCGACTAACTTTGAGAAGAACGCAGAGGGTCAGGTTGTGTCATTCGAACGTGTCCGACCAGGCCATACTTCAGGTCTTTATTATAATGCGTTATTTATTGATGAGACTGAATGTATCCGTTGTTATGCCTGTATTGAGGCCTGTCCTCATGAGGCTATTTCTCCAAAGTATGATTCAGTTCCTAAGACCTTGCGGCAGTACTAGTTTGTATCCGCAAATATAATCTTTGCTTTAAAAAGCTACTCTAGGCAACTGGAGTGGCTTTTTTTTCGCTATTAAAATCATAAAAGGGAAGCTATCTATGCGAGAAATAATCAGTCTATTGGTGATGTTATTCATCAGCGTTAATGTGGTGTCAGCAGACCAAGATAGTGGGCGTTTCACTGAAGGTGTTTTCTGGAAGATAGAAAAAGAAGGTGAATTTGTTGGTTACATCTTTGGCACTTTGCATATGAATGATGAGCGTATTGCTAAGATCCACGATAAAATTACTCCATATCTAGATGATGCTGTCAGTTTTGCAATGGAATCATTTCCTAGTGATCACTATTGGAACCCATACCAAGGTAGCCAATTAATTAAGAGCGATATGGTGTTGCCAAAGGGTGAGACATTAGATCAATTGATTGGGCCGGAAACCTATCAACGAGTTGAAACAGTATTGAGTGGTCTACTTGGTATGAAGCCTGAATTGGTTAAAACCCTACGCCCTTGGGCGGCTATGCGTAGTTTTGCTGTGCGAGCTAAAAGCAATAAGGTGATCCTAGATTATGCTCTACTAGACCGTGCTGCTTCACAAGATAAAGAGCTCTATCAAGTAGAATCGATTGAGGAGTTTATTGTCACTTTACAAGAGATGCCATTAGATGCGCAGGTAGCGTTATTGGAATTTACAGTGGCGAGCTACGATGATATGCATCAGATTATTGATGACATGTTAGATTCGTATTTGCAACAAGATCTAAAAGAGATGTTCCAAATCGGCACGCGTTTTATTCCTGATCAGCCAGAAAATAAACAGTGGCGCGATATCTATCTTAAGCATGTGGTATTGAATCGTAATATTGTGATGGAGCATTACATGCGTAAGGCGATGCGCGAGCGAAATACCTTTATAGCAATTGGTGCGATCCATCTATACGGTGATAAAGGTGTTTTGGCTCTGATGGAAAAAGATGGCTATACGGTTAGCAAGCAAGACCTATAAAGACCGAGTAGTAGGATAGAAAAAAGCCCGCTAGGAGATGTGCTCTTAGTGGGCTTTTTTTATTCACATAGGTCGTGAGGGTCTTAACTACGGCCATAGATTGGAATAGATGCGCCTGAGATGGACTTGGCTTGATCGCTGCATAAGAAGGCCATAGCCGCCGCAATGTCTTCACAAGGCACCCAGTTGCTAAAGTCTGCATTTGGCATATCTGCCCGATTTGTAGGGGTATCGATAGTGCCTGGCAAGATGCTGTTCACGGTGATGTTATTCATCTTATGCTCTGCTGCCAAACATTCACTCAAGGTTACTACGGCACTTTTAGAAATGCAGTAGGGTGCCATATTGGCCTTACCCTGTTCTGCAGCACGGGCGGATACATTGATAATACGACCACTGCCCTGCGCTAGCATGCTAGGAATAACTGTCTTACAGGTATTCATCACAGCCTTAAAATTCATATCGAACATGGTATTAAAATCACTGTCATTTAATTCATGGATTGGTGTGCCCATACTGAAGCCACCAGCAACATTGAGTACAGCATCGATGCGTCCAGTATGTTGGATGATATTTTTAAATAGAGTTTGTACGTCTTCTATCTGACTTAAATCACAGCTCAGTGTGAGTGTAACTTGTTCGCCATACTGTTCAGCCAGTTGTTTTAATCTTTCTGCTGAGCGTGAGCTTAAGATAAGTTTTGCATTAGCCTTGGCGAAGGTCTCTACACAAGCCTGGCCTAAAGCACCGGTGGCACCTGTGATGAGTACAAATTGATTGCTTAGATCAGTCATATGTCATATGTCCAAAAAAGATAAAAAGAGTCTACACATAAAAAAGGCGGCAAATAGATTGCCGCCTAAGCTTGTGCCACTTTACGGTGGCCCCATAACACTATATGTCTAACAGTTAATGGGCTACCACTGTAGCGCACCACCTGTTTGATATTCTGTTACGCGAGTTTCAAAGAAGTTCTTTTCTTTCTTTAAGTCTAGAAGTTCAGACATCCAAGGGAATGGATTGCTCACTCCTTCATATTGTGGCGCGATACCAATCTGTGAGCAGCGACGGTTTGCGATGTATTGTAGGTACTCAGCAAACATATTTGCATTCAGGCCGAGAATGCCACGCGGCATAGTGTCCTGTGCATACTGTGTCTCAAGTTTTACTGCATCCATAATTAAAGTGATGATCTCTTGCTGGAATTCGTCTGTCCAAAGATGAGGATTCTCCAACTTGATTTGGTTGATCACATCAATACCAAAATTCATGTGCATAGACTCATCACGCATAATGTATTGGAATTGTTCAGCAACACCAGTCATCTTATTTCGACGGCCCATAGATAAGATTTGGACAAATCCAACATAGAAAAAGATGCCTTCAAAAATTACATAAAACGCAATTAAGTCACGTAGTAAGCGTTGATCAGCCTCAGGTGTGCCAGTTGAAAAATCAGGGTCACCTAAACTCTGTGTGAATGGTAGTGCCCATTCCGCCTTACGTGCGACTGAAGGGACTTCACGATACATATTGAAGACTTCACCTTCGTCTAGACCTAGTGACTCGATGCAATATTGATAAGCATGCGTATGCAGTGCTTCTTCAAAAGCCTGACGCAGTAGATATTGGCGACACTCAGGATTGGTGATGTGCTTATAAACCGCAAGCACTAAGTTATTGGCGACGAGTGAATCAGCGGTCGAAAAGAAGCCTAGGTTACGTTTGATCACGGTACGCTCATCATCAGTCAAACCTTGAGGGTCTTTCCATAATGCGATGTCAGCGGTCATGTTGACCTCTTGTGGCATCCAGTGGTTAGCACAACCATCTAGGTACTTAGTCCAGGCCCATTCATATTTGAAAGGCACTAGTTGATTGAGATCAGCATGGCAATTAATGATTTTTTTGTCATCAACGCGGATACGTGCAGCACCCATCTCGATATCTTCAAGACCAGTGGCACCAGTATCAGCTTCTGCTGAGTTGTCTGTATTTTGAACTGGAGCAACCTCTGTAGCTGTAGCTGTAGCTGTTGCTGTTAGGTCAAAGGGTTGTGCGGCAATTGTAGGCTGCGCTGGGCTAGTACCTAGGCTGCTTGCGAGTGGGTCATCCCAATTTTGCATTTCAGTATTCCTTATATGGTTACACGCAACTTATGCGTGATGTTGCTTAATTTTTACCTTGATTGTTTGGCGTGCTTATTGGCACGCTTCACAGTCTGGGTCTAACAATGAGCAGGCCGTTGGTGCAGCAGTTGCACTAGCCGAACTTTGTACAGCATTCAGTTTGCTTTCCTGATGATTATCCATGGTGCTTTTTTCTACGTGTGTTGCGCCAATAGAGCGTAGGTAATAAGTGGTTTTTAAGCCACGAACCCAAGCCAATTTATATAGATTATCCATCTTCGCGCCAGAAGGCTCAGCCATATAGAGATTAAGCGACTGTCCTTGATCGATCCATTTTTGGCGACGCGATGCAGCTTCTACCAGCCAGCGTGGATCTACTTCAAATGCCGTTGCATAAAGCTGTTTTAGGTTATCTGGGATGCGGTCAATATTTTGTACGCTACCATCATAGTATTTAAGATCATTAACCATGACGTTGTCCCATAGATTGGCCTGTTTAAGATCGTTAATCAGGTGCCAGTTAGAGACAGTGAACTCACCCGATAAATTCGATTTTACGAATAGGTTTTGGTAAGTCGGCTCGATACTTTGAGTTACACCACAGATATTTGAGATGGTCGCAGTTGGCGCAATAGCCATAGTATTAGAGTTGCGCATACCAACCGTTTGTACCTGTTGGCGTAGGTTATCCCAGTCCATAGTGCTAGAGCGATCAACTGTTAAGAAGCCACCACGCTCTTGTTCTAACCTAGCTATCGAATCGATAGGTAGAATGCCCTGTGACCAGTAAGAGCCAGGATAGCTAGCATAGCTACCACGTTCTGCTGCAAGGTCTGAAGACGCTTTGATAGAGTAGTAACTAATTGCTTCCATTGAGCGATCAGCAAATTCAACCGCCTGCTCACTGGCATAGGCAACACGCAACTTGTAAAGCGCATCCTGAAAGCCCATTAAACCCAAGCCGACTGGGCGATGCTTTAGGTTGGAGGCGCGAGCCTTACCAACGCTGTAGTAGTTGTAGTCGATGACGTTATCTAACATGCGCATAGCAGTAGTGATGGTCTGTTCTAACTTTTCATGGTCTAGTCCATTCTCATTGGTATGAGCAGCTAGGTTGACCGAGCCTAAGTTACAGACTGCAATCTCAGTATCTGAGGTATTTAGTGTGATCTCGGTACACAGGTTAGATGAATGCACGGTGCCGACATGGCCTTGTGGCGATCGGATATTGCATGGATCTTTAAAGGTAATCCAAGGGTGTCCAGTCTCAAACAACATACCTAGCATCTTGCGCCATAGATCAGTCGCTGGCATCTGCTTGAAGTTCTTGAGCTCACCTGCGGCCGCCTTGGCTTCGTAATGCGTGTAACGTTGTTCAAATGCGTTACCGTATAAATCATGTAGATCTGGGCAGTCATTTGGTGAGAACAGTGTCCAATTGCCTTCTTCGCTGACACGCTTCATAAATAAATCAGGAATCCAGTTGGCCGTATTCATATCGTGTGTACGACGACGGTCATCACCAGTGTTCTTGCGTAGGTCTAGAAACTCTTCTACATCTAAGTGCCAGGTTTCCAAATAAGCACACATAGCACCTTTACGCTTACCCCCTTGGTTAACTGCAACAGCAGTATCATTAGCGACCTTAAGGAATGGCACGATACCCTGTGACTTGCCGTTAGTGCCCTTGATATGTGAACCCATGGAGCGCACAGGCGTCCAGTCATTGCCTAAGCCACCGGCAAATTTTGAGAGCATGGCATCATCTTTGATCGCGTCAAAGATGCCATAGAGATCATCTGGTACTGTAGTGAGGTAACAAGAAGAAAGCTGTGGACGCAAAGTGCCTGAGTTAAATAAGGTTGGTGTCGAGCTCATGAAGTCGAATGAAGACAACAGACGGTAGAACTCGATGGTACGGTCTTCGCGTTCAACTTCATTGATCGCGAGGCCCATAGCAACACGCATGAAGAAGGCTTGCGGCAATTCAAAGCGGACGTCATCACTATGGATGAAATAGCGGTCATACAACGTCTGTAGACCTAAGTAGGTGAATTGGTAATCACGTTCAGGTAGTAAGGCTGCAGTCAGCTTATCTAAGTCATATTCATTCGCTAGTCGAGCATCGACTAGCTCAAGATCTGTTGCTTTTTGAATATAGTTTTTAAAATATTGGCCATAGCCTTCTGTCATTTCTTCTTGAGTTGCTTCAGCAGGATGTCCGGCTAAGAAGGTGAGGGCTTCACGACGCAGGCTATCAAGTAATAGTCTGGAGGCGACATAGCTATAATTGGGCTCTTTCTCAATCAGGGTGCGCGCACTCATGGCTAATGCCGTAGAGACTTCAACCTCTGGCACACCATCATAAAGGTTGCGTAGTGTTTCTGTGATAATTGGGGTTGCATCAACCGAATCTAGGTTTTTACAAGCGTCATTCACGACAGATTGCATACGCGCGCTGTCTAACGGCTTGGTTGTACCGTCGAGACCAGTAACTTGCAGACCGCTGATTTCTTCAATGCCTTCACTATCTGTACTGTCAGCAAGCTTAGCGGCACGTTCCTGAGAACGGCGTTCGCGGTACAATACGTAATCACGCGCCACTTTGTGGTGGCCTTCACGCATTAGGGCGAGCTCGACTTGGTCTTGCACGTTTTCGATGTGGAAGGTGCCACCGTCTGGGATATTTCGGGTTAACGCGCCTTCTACTTGGCTAGTAATACCCTCTACTGTCTCACGGATGCGGCTAGAGGCAGCGGCTTCACCACCTTCAACGGCTAGGAAGGCTTTAGTAACTGCAATTTTGATCTTGTCACGGTCGTAGGAAGTGACTTTCCCATTACGACGGATTACACGATACTGGCCCGGCGCAGTCGCCTGAATTTCTGGTGTTGATGGCATGTTCTGTACGCGTGTAGCAGCTGCGCTCTCAATCTCGTGGTTTGAGCTTTCGGTTTCCATGCAGACTCTCTTCAGTGGATGACATTTTTAATTATTATAGTGTTTTCGATACAGTTATTATGAACCTGCTGTACCGGTAGTACACTATAAGTTGAGGTTAAATGAGGCGTCAACCCCAATATGTTGTGGATATGACCCTTGAAGAGCTGGGCATAGCTTGTGGATAACTTGTGTACAGGATGTTGCTCTAAAAAAACTTTTTAAGTATCCGCAACTTAAGAATTAGTGCCCAATATAAGGGCAATAAAAATGGCTGAATTAATTTATTTTTCTGGTGTTTAATCGATTAAATTTATTTAATGCGAGACCTTTTTCTCACCGATAATTATAAAACAGGATCTTATGATCAGTAGAACACAGGCTCGCGTTAGCGAACCGCATAAAAAACGAACAGATTGGGCTAATTTACGTCGATTATTCCCCTATTTATGGGCTTATCGAGGACGTATTCTGCTCGCATTGGCCTGTTTAATGCTGGCTAAGGTGGCAACGGTTGCTGTGCCGTTAGTATTGAAGCAGATTGTGGATCAGTTTGATGTTGAAGATGTCATGCTCACGTTGCCTTTGGCCTTATTGCTGGCATACGGTGCTCTGCGCTTATCGACGGCCCTATTTAACGAATTGCGTGATGTCTTGTTTGCCCGAGCCCGCTTTCATGCGGTGCGCACGATGTCGGCAGACGTTTTGGCCCATTTGCATAGGTTGTCCATGCGGTTTCATCTGGATCGTCGCACTGGGTCGATCTCGAGAGATTTAGAACGGGGCACTCAAAGTCTCAGTTCTTTATCCAACTACTTCATCTTTATTGTGATTCCAACGGTATTTGAGATCACTTTAGTCATGGCTATTCTGTTTAGCTCCTATGCCGCCCACTTTGCTGTGATCACGCTAGCTACCGTGATGTTCTACATATTATTTACGGCATTGGTGACGAACTGGCGTATGCACTATCGGCATACAGCGAATCAACTGGATTCAGAAGCTCATTCTCAGGCGGTTGATAGCCTGATGAATTATGAGACAGTGAAATACTTCAATAATGAGGAGTATGAGGTCAACCGTTATGCCAATACCCTGTTTCGTTGGGAGCAGGCCTTAGTTAAAAGTACCGTAACCATGTCTTTGCTGAATTTTGGTCAAGCATCGATTATTGCTATTGGTGTGACACTTATTATGGTGTTTGCAGCGAATGGTGTGGTTAGTGGTGAGATGACGATTGGTGACCTTGTCTTGGTGAATGCTTTGATGTTGCAACTATTTGTACCGATGAATATGTTGGGCATCGTGTATCGGCAGATTACCTATGCTCTGGCTGATATGGATTTGTTGACGAAATTATTAAATGAAAAGCCAGAGGTGAAGGATCAGGAGGGTGCGCAGGCGCTTCAGCTAAAGCAGGGTGCAGTGGAATTTGAACGTGTAGCTTTTTCCTATAACCCAGATCGAGTGATCTTACGTGATATTTCTATGCGTATAGCGCCAGGACAGAAGATTGCTGTTGTTGGCCCATCAGGTGCCGGTAAGTCGACGATTGCACGTTTATTGTTTCGTTTTTATGAGCCGACAAGTGGGCGAGTGCTGGTGGATGGTCAAGATATCGCCGAATCGACCCAAGACAGTCTGCGCCAACAGATCGGTATGGTGCCGCAGGAGACGGTACTGTTTAACAACAGTATTCATTTTAATATTGAATATGCGAGGCCAGGGGCAACTGAAGCAGAGATTCAAGCTGCGATACAGATTGCACAACTTGATCAACTGATTGCTCAGTTACCAGAGGGAATGAATACCATCGTTGGTGAGCGAGGACTGAAGCTGTCTGGCGGTGAACTACAGCGGGTGGCTATCGCACGTGCGATCCTGAAAAAACCAAAAATCCTTATCTTTGATGAGGCTACATCCAGTTTAGATTCTGATACAGAGGTTGCACTGATGCAGTCTATACGTGAGGCCGCTAGTGGTGTCACATCACTGATTATTGCCCATCGCCTATCGACTATTGTTGATGCGGATTGTATCTATGTTTTAGAAGCTGGGCGTGTGGTGGAGCAAGGCAGTCATGCGCAACTATTGGCTATGGCTGGGTTATACTCGCGGTTATGGAATTTGCAGCAATCGAAACAAAGGCATAAGGAAGGCTAATGGCAACTGAAGATACTCAAAGAATTAAGATAGAAGAAGAACTGACGGATATGGATGGTAGCGGCTGTGCGAGCAGTGAGCCGTTTGCCTTGCGTGTGCTTGGCGATAGTATGGAGCCAGAATTTAAAGATGGCTGCGTTATTATTATTGATCCTGATGGGGTTGCTGAGAATGGAAATTATGTGATTGCAGAGATCGATGGTGATTATATTTTCCGCCAATATATGGAAGAGGCAAGTCAGGGATTTTTACAGGCAATTAATCCTGGGTATCCGCGGCAAGATATAGAGAGTAAGAGTGTTATTCGAGGTGTGGTTACGCAGCGTGCAGGTGCACGGCGTAAGTATCATAAGCGCTATGAATAAAATGTTGGGCCGACTTAACTGCGATAGGAGTTGAAGTAACGTACAAAGAGAAAAAAAACTAAGCCATAAAGTGCAATTAAAGAAACCATCTGGCCTATGCTCAGGCTGGGGTAATTCATAGTTACAACAGCAGCTATTATTATAGCGACTAATGCGAATCGATTTCTTTGCCAAGGCTTCATGGGTAACGTCCTTTATAGATCAAAAATTCCAGCCAGATAAAATCCCAGCCAAACTAAGCCAACAATAGTGAAGGCAGCGGGTAATAACCAGCGCATACGCAATCCTTTGTGGTGCGATAATTAATAGGTAAAATCAAGAGCAACAGAGACCGTCTTCAGCGTCTTATTACACGATAAACTTTAACCTAAGCGTGAGGCTGCTGTCGAGTGAATAAGGCAGTGATTAGTGATTGAACTAGGTTTAATCACTCCATGAGGAGTGATCTTCGATGCCGTATAAGAGTAGTGCTGACTCGATCTGATAGTGACTCGTTTTTCAGGGTCTTTCAACGGGTACTAATATTTCATTTCGTCTCAAAAACCACGGCATGAATGGAGGGTTATATCTAGCCCATATGGGCTCTCCGATCACGCTGAGGTTTTGTTTCTCAATCCAAGCATTCAACTTGTCCAAGTTGCGGCGGTAGCCTTGTTCACTCCAGAAGCCAGAGTACTTGATGGCCGCAATGTATCGTGCAGGGACTTGATGTAAGGTCACACTCGGATTTATAGGTGTAGGGAGTGTCTCCATCGAATAGGACGAAGGCATCATAAAGCTTACGACCCACCGACCATTCTTACGCTGTTGGCCGACAGGTGAAGTCATGGCAATTTTTTCGCTGATAGGGCTTTCAGTAATGGATGCGGGCATTTTAACTTTTTGCTGGGACTTGTTGTTGCCGGAAATGTATTTGAATAGCGGGCTAAAGGCTTTTTTCCCTGCACTCTCAAGGTCTCCATCTACTATAGTTTTGGCAACAACATGAGGCTCATATTGGCGTACTTCAAAGCTTTTCTCATTAAGTAAGACTGTGTATTCGGCTTCCTCTGTTGCCATTGTATTCTCTACTCCAAGAACCATAAAAATAACAGCCCAATAAGCTCGTTTCATTTTAGCCATCAAATCCCACCTTTATATCTTCAATAAATATATTTATTGAAACCATTAATCATCTAATATTCTTAGTGTCATTACCTTGTCTTTGATAATTTGGATGCGTAATGCTCACACTATATATACACCAGGTCAGTTACCCATTGCTCATTATAATCGACGAGCTTTGGCTCTAATAGGCTCGGATTTATGCTTGCCTGTTGGAACCGTTTTAGCTTAGGCCTGCATGGCGTCAGGACATGACCCTTTAGTCAATTCTTTCACATTAGCTGGATCACTCTACTCTTGTCTATCACAATCTCTTTACCAAATAAGTATTGATTCATTCGCAAGCTACTGTAGGACATATTAGACCGAAATTAATATATAGGATATTAGAGTTATATGCGTTGCTTGTCCTTTCCATGTCTAAAGTTCTCCACCAGATTTTAAAGCCATAAATGTTCGCTTAATTATTTTTAGTTGGCTCGTCCTTCCCTAAACTCAACAAAATGTCGTTATACAAGTAAACAGTTTGTTTAAAACAAAGGTTACTTTAGTTTACTTTATGGGTTATGTCTAGAAGATGTTTGGAGGGTTTTATTCAGCTTGCCTAGAACAGGCTACGTTGGAGAGGTTGGCTAGGATGTATAATTTGAGACAAAAAAAAGGCCACGTTTTTAACGCGGCCTTTTAAATAACTAATTTACTGCT
>Ga0228619_1000382_pt1 | contig 20271 bp, 19 predicted proteins | sample 22DmetaG_FD_190065 | JGI IMG/M metagenome (GOLD analysis project Ga0228619, IMG submission 190065) | Seawater microbial communities from Monterey Bay, California, United States - 22D | ecosystem: Environmental > Aquatic > Marine > Coastal | place: USA: California | collected 2016-10-12 | reverse complement strand
AACGTCAACACCCTGGTTTTTCCAGAGCCCGCACCCGCAATTACAATCATGGGGCCATCCATCTGTAATGTTGGTGCTAATTGCGCGTCGTTTAGCTGTTCTAAATAGGCTTTCAAATAAAAAAAAAATTAGAACCGTGAAATTAAGTAATGTATTCCTTTTTTAGCTTGGCTTTAACGAATAATTATAAACAATTCACATCATTTTTATGTATTGTTCTTTGGTTATTTTGCAAATTTTATAAGCGGTCAATTTTTATCCATTAATTATTTTGATTGTGTTTGTTATGAAATTATTAAATTAGTGCCACAAAATTATTGTTTAAAATGACTGAAAATTTCTTAGGCTTAATGTTGTATTGTATCCCGGCATTGCTTACTGGCGCCATAGCTTTTTTGTTTTTCAAAGAGCATGTTACTAATGAAAATAACAGGCGTAACTTTATGCTTCACAAAACGTATCATAAAGAAATCTTACCTACACGCTTACAAGCATTTGAACGTTTGACCTTATTTCTGGAACGCATAAGTGCTCATAATTTACTTTTGCGCGTTCCGCCAATTGCACCACAGCCCGATGCCTACAAAGACTTGTTGATCAAAACAATTGAGCAGGAGTATGAACATAATTTAGCACAACAAATTTATGTTTCTGAGTCTTGTTGGCAAATTATTTCAGCAGCAAAAAACAATAGTATTAAGTTGATTAGATCATTTGAAATCACTGAGGAAACACCTACTGCAAACGACATGAGCGCAGCTCTATTTGAAACTCTAACACAATCAAAACTTTCACCCCAAATGGCTTTAAACGTACTCAAAGAAGAAGTAGGACTCTTACTAAACTAAGCACAACATGGTTCAGGATGTTTTGCAAACACCAATTGATTATCTTAAAGGGGTAGGACCTAACAGAGCTTCCTTGTTGCGTTCAGAATTGGGCATTCATACATTTCAAGATTTAATCCATTTGTTTCCCAACCGCTACATCGATCGCACTCAATTTTATAAATTAAATGCACTAGAACAAAATAATGCCGAAGTGCAAGTCATCGGGCAAATTACAGAGATTAGAGAAGTAGGGCAGCAAAGGGGTAAGCGGCTTGTAGCAACCTTTAGAGACAGTACTGGGAAGATTGATTTAGTTTGGTTTCGAGGTCAAAAATGGATTAAAGAGCGTTTAAAACTGCACACAGATTATGTCGTTTTTGGAAAAACAAATCTATTTAATGGCGTTTTTAATATGCCGCATCCTGACATGGAACTCAAAACAGATTTTGATAAAAGTTTAAGCTCTGCTATTCAGCCTATTTATCCATCAACAGAAAAATTATCCAATCGAGGGATTTCTAATCGATCGCTTTCAAAATTAGTTGAACATTTGTTCCAACATGTTGGCAATTCATTCGATGAATCGCTGTCAGACGAAATATTAATACACAATGGATTAATTTCAAAAAAAGACGCTCTAACCAACATCCATTTTCCTAAAAATCAAAAGTTGCTCGCTAGTGCTCAATTTCGATTGAAATTTGAAGAACTCTTCTTTATTCAACTGCAATTGGTATATAAAAATTTGATTCATAAATCAAAAATTAAGGGGTTCCTTTTTGAAACAGTGGGGACTCATTTTAATGAGTTTTATAATAACCATTTGCCCTTCACTTTGACAGCTGCTCAAAAGCGTGTTGTAAAAGAAATCCGGGGCGATATGGGCAGTAACGCACAGATGAATCGATTGTTGCAAGGCGATGTTGGCTCAGGAAAAACTATTGTAGCTTTTTTATCCATGCTTATTGCCATTGATAACGATTATCAAGCCACTCTTATGGCCCCTACCGAAATACTAGCAATCCAACATTATAACAGCTTGAAGCCCATGTGCGTTGCTTTAGGAATCAACATAGCATTGCTTACAGGCTCATCAAAAACTGCTTCAAGAAAAGAAATACACTCCGGTTTGGAGGGCGGAAGCTTGAATATTTTGGTGGGAACTCATGCCATTTTGGAGGACAAAGTAAAATTTAAAAATTTAGGATTAGCCATCATTGACGAGCAACATCGATTTGGGGTAGCTCAACGCAGTAAATTATGGCACAAAAACACATCGCCTCCTCACGTATTAGTGATGACAGCTACTCCAATTCCAAGAACATTAGCGATGTCGGTTTATGGGGATTTAGACATTTCTGTAATCGATGAGCTACCCCCGGGAAGAAAACCCATTAAAACGGTTCATCGTTATGACAGCAACCGCTTAAAAGTATTTGGGTTTATTCGAGAGGAAATAAAAAAAGGACGTCAAGTTTATATTGTATACCCACTCATTAATGAAAGTCAAAAATTAGATTTCAAAGATTTAATGGATGGCTATGAAAGCATCGCACGAGAGTTTCCTATGCCAAATTATCAAATTTCCATTGTCCATGGCCAAATGAAAGCTACAGACAAAGACTTTGAAATGCAACGCTTTTTGAAAGGTGAAACGCAAATTATGGTAGCGACAACAGTGATAGAAGTGGGCGTAAATGTCCCAAATGCATCTGTAATGATTATTGAAAGTGCCGAGCGGTTTGGATTGTCTCAATTGCATCAATTACGAGGACGTGTAGGGAGAGGAGCTGAGCAAAGCTATTGCATTTTAATGACGAGCCACAAACTTGGAAATGACAGCAAAACGCGAATGGAAACGATGGTGCGCTCCTCTGATGGTTTTGAAATTGCTGAAGTAGATTTAAAACTTAGAGGACCTGGAGATATCATGGGAACGCAACAAAGTGGTGTTCTGCGTTTAAAAATAGCTAACATAGTTCAAGATAAAGCGCTCTTATCTTTAGCTCGAACATGGGCTAAAAAAGTACTTAAAGAAGATCCAAAACTAAGTTCACCAAAACATTTACCCATAAATAAAACATATACTCAAATGGGTAAGTATAAAAACATGTGGAATTACATCAGTTAGTATGGATTGAGAAAAGCAGCACTCATTTGATTTATATCCTCAAAAACAATCTTGAAATCACGCTCAAAATCTGAATAATACTGCTCCAACTCAAAACTAGCTCGATCCATTCTGGACCGCCCTTGAGTTCTTCTATTCATCCCTGATAAAACACCAGATATCCCTTCAATAGAAGCGTAACTCAATAGCCAATTTCCTTTGGTCATATGGGGGAGTATATATTGCGCTTTTTCAGGCATAATATTAATATTCTTATTTAAAATAGTATAGCAGTGTTGCGCATAGTCTACTAACGAAACCGAGGTGTAATTAGACCAGTTTTTAGCCAAAAAATGATCGAAAAAAATATCAACAATCACTCCAGAATAATGACTGTAATTTTTATGTAATCTTTTTGTGCTTGTTCTAAAATTGGGGTGTGCATCCGTGTGGGTGTCAATTTGGCGGTGTAAAAGAATTCCTTGTTGTATTTTAGATGTGTAATCCTTGTATTTTGACCCTTTAACGCTATCTGCAATAAAATTACCGATTAAAACGTCTTCATTATTGCCAGAAAGATAGAGATGTGCAAGGTAGTTCATGGGGTCAAAATTATGAATACTATCTTATAAAACTAGAATTGAAATCTTATATTTGTAAAAACTTTTTAAAATGACTTTAATCAAATCAATTTCTGGAATTCGTGGTACAATTGGAGGTGCTGTTTCCGATAATTTAACACCTATAGATGCGGTTAAATTTGCTGCGGTCTATGGCATGTGGGTTAAGGAGCAACGAAAAAAAACCAATTACAGAGTGGTTATTGGAAGAGATGCTCGAATTTCTGGTGAAATGATTCAAAATTTAGTAATGAACACCTTAATTGGGATGGGAATAGATGTGATTAATTTAGGTCTATCGACAACACCAACTGTAGAAGTAGCCGTGCCTATGGAGCATGCCGATGGGGGGATTATCCTAACTGCAAGTCACAATCCAAAACAATGGAATGCTTTAAAGTTGTTGGATGCAAATGGAGAGTTTTTGAATGCAGCGCATAGCCAACGGGTATTGGATTTAGCAGAATGTGCGGATGTAGACTTTGCAGAAGTTGATGATTTAGGGAAAATTACAGTTAATAATGCCTATTTTGATTTACACATAGATAAAGTGTTAGCACTTGATTATGTCGATGTTGAAGCCATAAAATCATGTAAATTTAAAGTCGTTGTAGACGGTGTCAATTCGACGGGTGGTATTGTTGTTCCGCTATTGCTTGAACGATTGGGCGTAGAACCCATTAAATTGCATTGTACCCCCGATGGACATTTTCCGCACAATCCTGAGCCGCTAAAAGCCCATTTGACCGATTTATCAGATAAAGTAGTACAAACCGGTGCAGATTTAGGTATTGCTGTAGATCCCGATGTAGACCGTTTGGCATTTATGGATGAACAAGGGACATTGTTTGGCGAAGAATACACCTTAGTTGCTTGTGCTGATTTTGTTTTGAGTCAGAACAAAGGGAATACCGTAAGTAATTTGAGTTCCACACGAGCGCTAAGAGACGTTACACAAAAACATGGTGGTGCGTATACTGCCAGCGCAGTAGGTGAGGTAAATGTGGTAAATGCCATGAAAGCAAATAAAGCCGTTATTGGTGGTGAAGGCAACGGTGGAATAATTTTACCAGAGGCCCACTTTGGACGTGATGCTTTAGTAGGCATTGCTTTATTTTTAAGTTTATTGGCCGAAAAACAAATTTCTGTAAGTGCACTCAAAAAGACATATCCTTTGTATTATATGAGTAAGAAGAAAATAGATTTAGACCCCAATATAGATGTTGATGGGCTCTTAGAAGCCATGGAAAACAAATATGCAAACGAAACTTTAACCACTGTCGATGGGGTGAAAATTGACTTTGCAGACTCATGGGTACACCTTCGCAAAAGCAATACAGAACCCATTATTAGAATCTATACTGAAGCCACCTCACAACAACAAGCCGATAAACTGGCAGATCGTTTTATAGTTGAACTTAAGACTCTTTCATAATATAGTGCTGTATAGACATTAGCTATAGCTTTCGGTGTTTCCAGCGTTTGTGTGTCCATAAATAGTATTGTGGCTCTTCATGAATTTGCTGTTCGACAAGTTTTAAAAACTGATCTGTAATTGCATAATTTTTATACTCGTTTGGCTGTTCCGCTAAAGTTTGAAATGTAGTTTCGTAAAACCCTCTTTTTATGCGCTTTACAGAGAAGAAAATGACAGGCATATCCAACTTTTTGGCAAGCATTTCTGCACCGGTATGAATTGGAACCTCAATTCCCATAAATGTATTCCAGTGATAGGCTTTTCCTTTTTTTGGCGTTTGATCGGAGACAAAACCATTCATCGTTAAAACCCCCTTTTTTTTGTTCTCAATAAGGGTAGGGATGGTTTCTTTTGTGGTTACCAAATAACTGTTATAACGTGCTCTAATACCTCGAACAAGTTTATCAAAATAACTATTGTTGAGACGTTTGTAAATCGCATAACCACGAAATTTCACATAAGTTTGTATGATAAAAATCCATTCCCAGCTGCCGTAATGCGCACACATTAAGACAATGCTTTTATTTTGCTTTTCAAATTCTTTAATAAGCTCAATGTTGGTGAATTTAAAACGCGCTTTCATGTCTTCAACACTAATGCTCATCGATTTTATAGCTTCTAAAATCATATCACACAAATGGTGGTAAAATCTTTTTGTAATGAGTTGGCGTTCAGCTTCTGACTTTTCAGGAAAAACAAGTTTTAAATTTTCTTGTACAGTTTGTTTTCGATAACCAACAATGTGGTAAAGCACCACATACAAAACATCAGAAACAGCATACAACAAACGAAATGGCAAGATGGAAACAAACCAAAGTAAAGGATAGATAAGCACGAAGGCTAATAATTGCATAAATTAAGCTTAAATTTACATTGCAAAGATAATTTATTTTAAGTGATTTAATAACTTTACTTCATGAACATACACACCTTAGTCATTATTGCTGCAAATCTTTTGATTTCGTTACGCGGATTTCGAGACTACTCATTTTTTGAACAGTACAAATTTAATGTTGGTGCTTTACGAAATGGAGAAAATAAACGATGGATTAGTTCCGGTTTTTTACATGTTGATTGGCAACATTTCATATTTAATATGTTTACGCTTTATATTTTTGCATCCATAGTCATTAATCAATTAGGGGTGTTTAATTTCTATTTGGTTTATATAGTAAGTTTACTCTCAGGTAATCTTTTTTCGTTTTATTTTCACAAAAATGAACCTCGATACAGCGCGGTAGGTGCTAGTGGAGCTGTTACGGGTATACTATATGCTGCTATATTACTTAATCCCGGGATGAGCTTATATCTTTATTTTATACCCATACCAATTCCTTCATATATAGTTGGAGTGGGGTATTTGCTGTTTTCGATTTACGGCATGAAAACACGTTTGGGAAACATTGGACATGATGCACACTTTGGTGGAGCCGTTGGAGGCTTTTGCCTGACACTTATTGTTGCACCTTGGGTACTTGAAAATCAACTTTGGGTTGTATTATTGTTGGCAGCACCCATCGGATTACTGATGTTTCTAAAAAAGAACAACAAACTTTAGTCGAGTAGCTCAGCTATTTTTGCTTCTAATCCTCGACCTCTTAATCTTTCAGCTAATATGATTCCTTTATCGTCTATGATAAAGGTAGCCGGAATAGACGAAACATTATAAAGCTTTGCTACTGGGTCATTCCAAAACTTCAAATTAGAAACATTATACCAAGTCAGTTTATCTTTAGCGATCGCATCAATCCAGCGCTGTTTTTGATTTTGGCGGTCTAATGAGACACTGATAATTTCTAATCCTTTGTCGTGGTATTGTTCATACAAACGTACATAGGTTGGGTTTTCTATGCGGCAGGGTTTACACCAAGAAGCCCAAAAATCAATAATGGTAACTTTCCCCTTAATAGCACTCATGGTGATGGCTTTACCATCTGGGTTTGGCGCAGTAAAATCTGGAGCTTTCTCTCCTATAACTATATTATTAGCTGCACTCGCAATATCAATTCTTTGCTGAATTTTCTGTGCGATTATTTTATTATAAGTTTTGCTTAATAGATCATTGTTCATCAAAGCTAGAATTTCTTTAGTTTTAGAAACATCAAATGTCTGTTGAGCAGTAATACCTTCTAACAACATTAGCGAGAAGTCAGAATTAGGAAATTCCAATAGAAAATTAAAACCAAAGTTTTTCAATTCTTCTCTTAAGCTATTGTTACGCTCTTGAATACGCTCAATTTCCTCGGGCTTTTCTCTAACCGAAGCGTATTCCTTTCGTAAAGCGCTCAATTCATCAATCAGTACAGCGTAACCAGATTTGTATACATTAAAAATGTCGTTGTTATCCCCACCATCTACAGTAGATTTTTGAATACTATCCTTATAAGCAACAACATTAATTTCTGCTGATTCCAATACAAAAAACACTTGTCCGCGAACTCCATCTATAGCAAGTGAGCGCATTTCGGGAGTAAGAACCTCTCCTTTAAATAAAAATCGTCCACCCATGGCAATAGCAGTATCAACAGCTGTTGCTGACCTGCCATTATCGTTGCGCATTATGTAAGCACGAACCCCGTCTAATACGCCATCTGCTTCAACATTTACAGAGTAGGTTTGCTCTAGTTTATCTGTAGATTTACAGCCTAAAAAGAGTGCGAAAAAGCAAAACAATAAGAATTTATACATAATTTTCATAGGATAAGAGTTTCTGCAAAAATAAATTAAATTTTAATACACCCTTGGTTTGAAGTAATATTAATATTTTTGTCAAAAGTTTGAATATGACCAATAAGGACACCATTATTGCTCTTGCCACTGCATCTGGAGCTGGTGCCATCGCAGTATTGCGTGTTTCAGGACCAAAAGCGATAAGTGTTTCTAATACACTGTTCAAATCTATTCACGACAAAAATCTTTTGAATCAACCAACGCATACGATTCATTTGGGGCATATTGTCGATGTTGATCGGGTTTTGGATGAAGTGCTGGTGAGTATTTATAAAAATCCACAATCTTATACTGGAGAAGATGTCGTCGAAATTTCGTGTCACGGCAGTAGCTATATTCAGCAACAAATCCTACAGTTGTTTATAAGAAATGGCTGTCGTTCGGCCAATCCGGGCGAATTTACTTTACGTGCTTTTCTCAATGGGAAAATGGATTTAAGTCAGGCCGAAGCCGTAGCCGATTTGATTGCAAGTGACAGCGCAGCAGCGCACCAAATTGCATTGCAACAAATGCGGGGCGGTTTTAGTTCAGAAATAAAAAATTTACGAGAAGAATTGCTCAATTTCGCCTCTTTAATTGAATTGGAATTAGACTTTTCAGAAGAGGATGTAGAGTTTGCCGATCGTCGCCAATTTGAAGACCTTTTGCTACGCATTGTGAAGGTTTTAAAATACCTTATTGATTCTTTTTCGACAGGAAATGTCATCAAAAATGGCGTTCCCATATCAATCATCGGAGCCCCAAATGTGGGTAAATCTACATTACTCAATGCACTTTTAAACGAAGACAAAGCTATTGTTAGTAACATCGCTGGAACAACGCGTGATGCTATTGAAGATGAACTAATCATTGAAGGTATAAAATTTCGTTTTATTGATACCGCAGGGATTCGTCATACCGATGATACTGTAGAATCAATAGGCATTAAGAAAACCTTTGCAAAAATGGCTGAATCTCAAGTCATCATTCAATTGCTTGATGCTTCTCTAATTTCAAAAGCTAATATAGCTGATATTTTAACCTCACTCGTAGAAACTAAAGCACAATATCCTGAAAAAGAAACGCTTGTGGTGTTGAATAAAATGGATTTAGCAGACAAAGCATTGCTGTCCAAAGTCTTTTCTGAACTTGAACCATTGCACATGAGCGCAAAAACTGGCACAGGTGTAGAGTTACTCAAAACAAAACTTTTGGACATGGTCCACATGGGCAAACTTCAAAACAATGATACTATCATTACTAATGCCCGCCATTATGATGCGTTAAGGCTTGCTTTAGAAAACATACAAAAAGTACAAGTTGGGATGCAAACAGGGCTCTCTGGGGATTTGTTGGCCATAGACATTCGTGAAGCCCTCTATCATTTTGGTCGCATTACTGGCGAGATCTCTACAGACGACCTATTGGGTAATATCTTTGCTAATTTTTGTATTGGGAAGTAATAAATATTTTTTAACATTAATAATCTATTAAATAAAAAAAAGCCTGTGATAATTGTATCACAGGCTTTTAGATAGTTATGGTAGTAATACTTATTCTTTGATAATTTTTACAGTTTTACTTTTGTTTTCAGCCTTGATTTTCAGCATATACATACCAGGGTTTAAAGTACTAAGGTCTAATCTGTTGTCGTTCAGTAAATCAGCGTTAGATTTCAGTACTAATTGACCTAATTGATTAAACACTTCAACACTATCTAGCCCTGAAAGGTTATTGATTGTGACCACATCTTTCACAGGGTTTGGACTAACAACTATAGAATTAAGTTGATTATCATTAAAAGATAATACGTTTGAACTTGTTGTAAATGACCAAATAGGGCAACTAGCAGCAACAGCAGAGCCTCCAGCATTTTTGGGTACAACTTGCCAGAAGTATGTAGTTCCTGTACTTAGACCATAAAGTGTAAAACCGTCATTTGCTGAAGTTTCCCCTAATAAACTTAACGCTGAACTACTAGAACCAAAATAATAATCATAAGCCGTAGGCGCATCACCGGTCACACCTGGAGACCAAGTAAAAACGTAATGTTGGTCGGCAGCGGTAATAGAACCATCATTATTCATATCAGCGTTATTAGTTAAGTCTACCGTAGCTTCATCTTGTGGATTTGGAGTGGTGGCAGCTACTGGTGCTTCAGGAAGAACTCCTACTTCAACTGAAATATCGTCTATACCCCACCAGTATTCATAAAAACCTGTATATCTAAATCTAATTTGAACTGCAGAGTATCCTTCTAACTCAGAAATATCATAGATACTGGCTCCAACTGCATCACCATAACTAAACAACTCACTCCAATTAGTACCACTATCTGTTGAGTATTCAATATAAGCAACCGAAGATGAATAGACTCGATGCCATTGATTAAACTTTAATAATAGGCCTGATGAATATCCAGAAAGATCCATTACAGGTGAAACTAGAGATGTATTCAGACTAACATTGCCTATACCGTCGCTATCTACAACTGCATAATTGTTTGAGCAATTTCCCTGTGCAGGATCAACAATGCCTGTGTTACCCCCATAGTTAGGAGTACCTGTGGAGGGGTTGTTCACCGCCCAGCCTGAACCATCTATAGTCCAGCCATTGGTGAAACCCGATCCAAGTGTTGCTGTTTCAAAATCTTCAGATAAGATTACTTGGGCGGTAGTAATAAAAGATGCCATTAACATGGCTAGTAAAGTAATTTTTTTCATAAATATATTTTTTTTAAATTTTGTATAAAATTATGTATTTTTTATTAAACAAAAAATAACAGATTTAAATTTCAATTATCATTAAATTATTGAGTGTATTTAAATATGTAATTCAATAGATAGGCGATTACATTTGGAATAATACAAGTCATAAGTTCCTAAAACCTTATATTTAACTTGACTATTCAAAACAAAAGTGTTTAATGCTATAGCTTAAACTATTTACAAAAAATTCATAAAAAAAATTTAAATCACAAAAAAAGCCTACCATATGGTAGACTTTATAATATAATTTTTGTTCAAGTAATTATTCTGTTTGTGTAGCAACATGAGCTTCAATCTGGGCTTGCATCCCTGAAACATCCATCCAGTCAGAGAACATTACAACTTTTCCATCCTCATTAAAAGCAATTACAGCGTACCATTTGTTATATGTAATTGCACCTGTAGCTGTGTGAGTACCTGTCCAAGTTCCATAAACGCGAACTCCGTTTGGTTCAGAAGTTGACTCTCCAACTTCAGAGTAGTATGATTCTCCCCAATAGGCACCCTTTGAATCGATTCCTCCATCTCCAGGTAAAAAGGTCAAATTATCAAATTCAGCAAAATATTGTTCAGTAGTATTAACCATATCGTCTTTACTTAAAATTATATTTCCATTTCACACCGGAGGACTCTATTTTACAGAGTCAGCCAAATAGGCAGCAATTAAGCTACTGTCCTCAGTTTCAAATCCTTTTACATGATGTTCCAAAAATGCTGTGTAATTTTTCTTAAATGTTTCTTTTTGAGTATCACTGGGCACTGTTGTAGTATTTTGACAAGAGGATAATGTTCCTAATGTGAAAAGTGTGAAAATAAGTTTTTTCATTTTTTTATGTGTTAATTAATATTTTACTTGTATTATACATTCTTTTTATGACATAAGCTTAAATCTGTGATTATTTAATTTTCAAATAGCTTCTCAATATTTATTTTATTCATTAAATTGCTTTTAAATTCAATTGGATGAACTTATGAAAATATCTGATAATAATTTATTGAGGTTTGTAATAATAATTTTTTCAACATTTACTTTGCTTATTAATTGTAGTGGTGGTGATGGTGATTCGTCTGGAGGCAATAACCAATCATCGGAAATTACTGTTAATGTAACATCACTTTCATTTGGAGAGGTGTTTGAAATGGAGCATTCATTATCCCAATCTATTGAAGTTGGAGGATCTGATATTTTAAGCTCTATTGAAATTTCTGTTTCACATAACTTTGAAGTTTCATTAAATAATACAACATTTGATAGTCAAGTATCTCTAAATGATGGTACATTAACAACAGTATATGTTCGATTTTCTCCACAAGACGGATCAATAGGCTTTCTTAATGGCACACTAACAATCCAAACTGCACAAGCCAACAATAAAACGGTTTCGCTCAGTGGAGTAGGGTTAAGTACTGCACCATTAATTTCATCAAGCAACACAAACTTAAGTTTTGGTAATGTTCAGATTTTTGAACATTCAAATGCTTTTCCTGTAACAATCAGTGGACAAAATCTTGTAAGTGATATCTCAATTGCAGTTGATGGAAATTTCCAAATATCATCAGATGAATTGACTTTTACTAATTCAATTGTTATTCCTTTAGAAAGCGCAAATGAATCTAATATTTTGTATGTTCGTTTTAGTCCAACTGAGATAGGTAATATTTCTGAAACGTTAAGCATTGTAAGTGAAACGGCCTCAGAATTGACTATAGCCCTTTCAGGAAATTCAACACCTGTTATCCATAACTATACTACCTTTAATGAAGAGGCTCTTGGTTTTGGCGGTGGCTTTAATCAATCTGCAATTCAAACTTTTAATTTACATGAAGATCTCACCAATATAGCACAGATAAAAATGTATTTACAAATCGATTGTCCAAGTACAGGGTGTGATGATTGGGATCGTTTTGCTAATATAAAAGTTAAAGATCAAGTTTCTGGAGATTGGTTCGAAATAGGCCGCTATATTACGCCGTATTGGGTTGGAACACAACAACTTGAACGCGGCTTAGAATTCGATGTCACAGATTTTAAAAGCTTTTTGATAGGTGCTACAGAATTACGTATTTATATAGAAAATTGGACAACCAAAGCAGATTTGATTTCCATTGATTTTGATTACATTGAAGGAACTCCTGATTACCCTTACTATGCGGTTTCTGAAGTTTTAGGCTTTCATGCCAATTCTATAAGCGGAGTACCCTATGGTGTGAATCATAATTTAGATTTGGATAAAAGTATTCTATTACCATCAAACGCAGAATCAGCACACTTACGAACAATTATTTCAGGTTGGGGTCATGCTACACCAAATGATTCAGACGGAAGGCCTTGTGCAGAGTGGTGTTATAGAACTCATGACGTCAAGATAAACGGTGCCAATACTTTTGAACATATTTTGGCCCCCATTGGTTGTGCTTCTAACCCAATTAGTAATCAAAGCCCTGGAAACTGGACACCCGACCGTGCAGGCTGGTGCCCTGGAATGGTAGTGCCCGTACGGTCAAATACCTTGGATAATAGCTTATTAGGTACAACATTTACATTTGAATACGATTTTGAAGATTGGGTTTCTGATGGAAATAGTAACGCTTTTTATGCGACTTCTACCTACGTCGTTTTAAAAAGTAATACACCAATTTCGGCAGCTGTTGTTAATGATTAAATTTTTACTGACGTAAAACCATCAAATTGGCTTTGTAACCCGTGGTCAATAACCATTGTCCGGAGCCAATAATGCTTCCATTTTCGTCATAAACTTTAAGTTCTGCAGTATTGGGACTAGAAGTCCCTTCATTTAAGGCATAAAACTGTATAGAATTTAGCCCTTCATCCAGTTCTATATCCATCACATAGCCCGAATTTCTAAGAACAATATTAGGGTGAAGCACAACTTTATTGAGCATCAATTTTATACGGTCACCATCTTCATATTCATGGTCACGACATACGATGCGTATATATTTTGATTTTGTTTTTATGTTGCCCAAATAATAATCTTTTCCGTATTTGGATACATCTTTCTGATTTTCACTAAACTTTTGTTTGATTTCCCATGTAGGATCCACCACATCTCGAGGAGCTGAAATACTTCGTTCTTGTTTCGAAAAGCCATCAATGGGCGGGATGCCCATTGTTATTTTCACATCCTTCGTTGTTAATCCTCTTATGGGTGAAAGTTCTAGTATAGATGATGAGTTTTCATCGCTCTTTCCTATTTCTTTTGCTTTAATGCGCAATGTTTTTCGTGCTGTTTCAGGTTGCGCATTACATAATTGTAACCCAATAAAAACAAAAATATAAAATAAAAATCGTTGCATATAGGTGCACTGGTTAATGACTGTAAAGATAAACACTTGAAACAAAAAACATACCAATCTTTTTAGTTCTTGTAATATAAAGTAGGTTCTTCAAATTTCATATCTTTAAGATTTGTAAATCATTCCAAAAAAAATCTTTTTATTTGCTGTAAAATGACTCAAATGAAGTATAAAATCATTCAAGATTTAAAAAATATTTCTGGTGCGAAATACATCCTAACAGCAAATTGGCACAAAAAAAGGTATTCCAAGGGCTGGCGGTATGGAGAAGGCGAGGCCTTGGCTGTTGCAAAACCAGCTACCTTATTGGAAATTTGGAAGCTTTTGGAGGTTTGTGTTTCACATGATCTTATCGTCATTATGCAAGCAGCTAATACAGGACTTACAGGTGGATCTACGCCTTATGGGTATGATTATGACAGGCCAATAGTAATCATTAATACAATGCGTGTCAATGGTATACACGTCATCAATGAAGGACAGCAAATTATTGGGTTGTCTGGAAGTACTTTATTTGGATTAGAGAATCTATTAGAGCCTTATGGCAGAGAACCACACTCTGTAATAGGCTCTTCATGCATTGGTGCTTCTATTGTTGGTGGTGTTTGTAATAATTCTGGTGGAGCATTGGTTAAAAGAGGTCCTGCGTACACAGAATTATCCCTTTATGCCCAAATTACTGATGAAGGCGAATTGGTACTTGTTAATGATATTGGCATAGATCTCGGGAATAATCCTGAAGAGATTTTAACAAATTTGGAGCAGAAGAAATACTCTACTCACCAAATAAAATATCCAAAAAAACGTGCCTCAGATAATACATACCACAAAAGAGTACGCGATGTAGATGCGGATACTCCAGCACGATTTAACGCTGACGGTAGACGATTATATGCTGCGTCTGGTTGTGCCGGTAAGATTGCGGTTTTTGCTGTACGTTTGGATACTTATAAAGCGCCTAAACGCAGTCAAGTTTTTTATGTAGGCTCAAATGCTGCTAACACCTTTACACATATTAGGCGAAGTATTTTATCAGAATTTAAAACATTGCCTTCATCTGGTGAGTATTTGCACCGTGATTGCTATGATGCAGCCAAAAAATACAGTAAAGACACCTTTGTAATAATCGATAAGTTAGGACCAAATTTTATCCCTAAGCTGTTTGGCTTTAAACGTAAAATAGATTTATTGGCAGAAAAGTTTAGTATTCTACCCATCAAGTTTTCTGATAAGTTAATGCAGTTTCTAAGCTACTTTTGGCCCAATCATCTGCCAAAGCGCATGGAAATGTATCGTGATAAGTACGAACACCATTGGGTTATTGAAATGGCTGATGATGGGATTGAGGAAGCCAAATTATTTTTCGCTGATTTTTTTAAATCTAATGAAGGTAATTTTTTTATATGTACCCCAAAAGAGGCAAAAAAAGCACTGCTGCACCGTTTTGTTGCCGCTAGTGCTATTGGACGCTACCACGCGCTGAATCAAAAGGATTTAGGCGAGATGATGTCTATGGATATTGCTTTACCAAGAAATGAAAAAAACTGGTTTGAGCAGTTACCAGAAACAATGAACGAAAAATTTGAGATGAAACTTTATTACGGCCACTTATTCTGTCATGTGTTGCACCAAAACTACATTGTAAAAAAGGGAGTTGATGCAGATGCCCTAAAACAAGAGTTGCTTAAAATTTATGATGAACGAGGTGCTGAATACCCAGCCGAACACAATGTTGGTCACGAATATGCAGCTAAACCTAGCTTATTTAAATTTTATAAAAAGTTAGATCCAACTAATGGATTTAATCCAGGAATTGGAAAAACAAGTAAATTAAAATATTGGAAGTAAATGTTATTCTACCTTTGGTATGCGGTTGGCACAAATTATTAAAATAACTAACCCAAATACAATCGTTGCAGCAATTACTTTTACCTGAAGCATTTCTGTAACTTTTAAGAAGTACATAATTACACTGGCATCAATTGTGGCAGCACCCGTAAGCACTAGGATGTTGCGTGCTGTTGTGCTAACTTTTTCAATGTCAATTTTCTTTTTCATTTCTCCCGACATCGTATTGTAACCCGCCAATATACTGGGGTGTTTTTTCACCATTAAACCGATAAATACCAATAGTAAGCCTGTAAAAATAAACCCTTGCAGCATTTTGTGAAATTTACACGCTAAATTTAAGAAATCTAAAACATTTATTCATTTGTAATTTTTTACTTTTGAAGAAATTAGTAGGGATGAATAACGATTTAGGGAATTATCGAAAGTCTTATGATAAAGGCAGCTTGTTAGAAAGCGGTATTTCAGACAATCCTTTAGAATTATTTCAAAAGTGGTTTTCTGAAGTTGATCAGCATTTTCCACAGGATGAAACCAATGCGATGACTTTGTCTACCCTCGGTTTGGATGGCTTCCCAAAGGGCCGTGTTGTGCTTTTGAAAAAATACATGCAGCAAGGGTTCATTTTTTACACCAATTATGAAAGTGAAAAAGGAAAATCCATAATTGCTCATCCAAAAGTGAGTTTATCATTTCATTGGGCAGGCGCAGAGCGGCAAGTCATCATAAAAGGAAAAGCTGAAAAAATTGCAGTTGATGTTAGTGATGGCTATTTCGAATCCCGTCCAAGAGGGAGTCAATTGGGCGCTCATGCGTCTCAGCAAAGTACTGTGGTTCCAAATAGACAAACATTAGAAAATCAGCTTAAAACACTAGAAGAAAAATTTAAAAACAAGTCCATTCCACGACCAGAATTTTGGGGAGGATTTATTGTGAAACCTATTGAAATTGAATTTTGGCAAGGGCGAGCCAACAGATTACACGATCGTATTCGTTATCAGCTTCAAAGTGATTTAAATTGGAAAATTGAACGTTTATCGCCCTGAAATATTAATCTTGTTCTCAGCCATGTATACTTTGTGATGTTCCAAGCTTTTTCATGATTTTAGCTTCAAATTTTAATAAGCTTTCCCATTTTTGATCGACTTCAAGCCTATTGCCATAGTGACGCGCAAATTTGAGAAACATGGTGTAATGGTGCGCCTCGCTTATCATCAGTTTTTTGTAGAATTTTGCTAATTTTTTATCGCTCAGATGTTCTGAAAGGAGCCTAAAGCGTTCGCAACTTCTGGCTTCAATTAATGCAGCATAAAGTAAGCGGTGTACAAGCTGAGTTGTACGGCTACCGCCTTTAGGGAAAAACGTTAAAAGCTGATGAACATATTCATCTTTACGGTCACGACCAAGAACATATCCGTTTTCTAAAATCAAGTCATGTACCATCTTAAAATGACTCATTTCTTCTTCAACTAAAGCGGTCATTTCTTGTACCAATTCTGTATATTCAGGAAAACTAACAATAAGTGAAATGGCTGTACTGGCGGCTTTTTGTTCACAAAATGCATGATCGGTCAGAATCTCTTCAAGATTCATTTCGGCGATATTCACCCAGCGTGGGTCGGTAGGAAGTTTTAGGCCTAACATGAGCTATAAATCTAAATTAAACGTTTGTTTTAATGTTTCTAATGCTGGGTTTTTTTCCAAAAGCTTTGCGTATTTATCTTCAGCTGTATACGCATATTTTTTATCCATGGCTTCATTTACACTAATTTCCAAGCGAATATTAAAATTGTTTAAAGATTTACGTAAGAATTGTAATAGATCAAATTGGTTTCGTTCTACTTCAATTTTATTTGTTGAATTAGGAAATTCCAACTGAATCACATCATCATCTGTTAGTTTTGGCGTGTCAATTTTAAGTATTGCAGCAAGGTTATATTTTCCTTTTTTTTCAAGCTTATCCACAAAAGTATCCCAATATTCATTTAATTGGTCTTGAGTAAAAGAATCGGAGGGAAGATCTTCTTCTTTAATCTCAACATCCATTTGTTTGATCTGATGTGCCTTTTTCTGCTGTATACTTTTTAGCGATAAGCCCGAAGCCTGCCTTTTAATTCCTTTTATGACTGGTGCTTCTATTTTTGGTGGATTATACTTCATTTCTGGTTCTTCAACAGAAGGCTGTTCTTCAGCAGAATTAACAGAATTTGTCTGTGGAATATTTCGATCCAATTCAGTCTTAGATTCAGAAAGATTCTTATCCTTAAAAAAAGAGGCAGGTATTATGAAGCCCTCAGACTTTTTTTTTTCTCCATCAAAATTGATAGAGGCTAGTTTCATTAAGCAAAGTTCTACTAAAAGCCGTTGATTTCTACTCGTTTTGTACTTTAGGTCACAATCATTGGCTAGAGAAATAGCTTCCTTGAGGAATGTGGGGCTTGTACGTTCTGATTGAAGCTTGTAGCGCTCTTTTGTATCTGTACCAACCTCTAAAAGCTCTAGTGTTTCTGTTGATTTTGCAACATAAAGATCTCTGAAGTGTGAAGCTAAACCTGCAATAAAATGCTGACCTTCAAAGCCTCTAGCTAAAATTTGATTAAATTGAATTAGTAAAGATGGGATAGCGTTGTCTAATATTAGATCAGTAATCTTGAAAAAAGTTTCATAATCGAGTACATTTAGATTTTCGGAAACTGCTTTTCGCGTAAGATTTTTCCCTGAAAAACTTACTACTCTGTCAAATATAGAGAGTGCATCACGCATTGCGCCATCAGCTTTTTGGGCGATGATATGCAACGCATCATCTTCAGCATCAATATTTTGAGCTTTAGCGACAACTTTTAAATAGTTTTTAGCATCCGTTACTGTTATTCGTTTGAAATCAAATATTTGACAACGTGATAGAATTGTTGGAATAATTTTATGCTTTTCGGTTGTTGCTAATATAAAAATGCAGTGTTTTGGTGGCTCTTCTAATGTTTTTAGAAATGCATTAAAAGCATTAGAGGACAGCATATGAACTTCATCAATAATATAAACTTTATAGCTTCCGACCTGTGGTGGTATACGAACTTGATCGGTTAGGTTTCTTATGTCATCAACAGAGTTGTTGGATGCAGCATCGAGTTCAAAAATATTGAATGCGTAGTCCTCATTTTCATCAACAGAACCGTTGCTGTTGATCATTTTAGCAAGTATGCGGGCACAAGATGTTTTACCCACGCCACGAGGGCCTGTAAAAAGCAGTGCTTGGGCCAAATGGTTTTCTTTTATTGCATTTTCAAGCGTCTGGGTAATAGCAGACTGACCAACGACATCTTTAAATGTTTTTGGTCTATATTTTAAGGCAGATACAACGAAATTTTCCATCTTTAACAAATTTAAAAATTCGTGTGGAATCTCAATAATTAAAGAGAGACAAAAAACAGACTATTTATTAACAATTTATGTATTTTTGCAGCAAAGCAGATCGCCTTATCGCTATTCGCTTTTGCGACTAGAGGAAAGTCCGAACACCATAGTGCAGCATAATGGTTAACAGCCATCGGCCGTGAGGTTAGGAAAAGTGCAACAGAAAGAATGTACAGGTTAAGCTGTAGTGAAATCAGGTAAACTCTATGCGGTGCAATGCCATGTAAACCAGCGTTTGAGCGCAGCACGTGCAATGCTGAAGGGTAGGCAGCTAGAGCGTATTGGTAACAATACGTGTAGATAAATGATAAGGGCTCTTACGAGGACAGAATTCGGCTTATAGATCTGCTTTTTTTATCTAAAAAAACTAAAACAATTTCCACCGTAGGTTTTTAATTCTTCAAAATGATTAAGATCTTTTAAATACGTGTGTTTGGCGTGTTCAATAATCAATAACCCATCATTGTTTAGATATTTATTTTCAAAGACAAGTGAACTTATCAACTCAAAACTCTCTATTTCCAATGCATATGGAGGATCAGCAAAAATAATATCAAAAGTTTGCGTATTACGTTCCAAAAATGAAAATACATCACTTTTTAGAACGTCTATAGGCATGTTAAATTCTGCTGCTGTAGACTTAATAAATTTTGTGCATCGAAATTCTTTATCAACAGCCAAAACGGACAATGATCCTCTAGAACAAAATTCATATGCGATATTGCCAGTACCCGAAAATAAATCAAGCACAGATAAATCTCTAAAATCGTATCGATGCATTAAAATATTGAACAAGGCTTCTTTAGCCATATCCGTTGTAGGGCGCACTGGTAAATTCTTTGGGGCCTTAAGTCGTCGCCCTTTGTGTGTTCCCGAAATAATACGCATCAAAAACTATTTAAAAGCGTAAAGTTATTGGTAGTATCATCAATAGAAAAACGCATTTTGTTCGAAGATAGTAAGGATATATTTCGAATGTATTTGTAAGCTATATCGTAAAACGGATCATTTTTTTTAATGTTGCCCATAAACGTGCACTCGAACTGTTCAGGATTTAGTCCTAATTGCTCAGCGGTAAACAATATGTAGTATATGAAGTCTTCTTTGGTTTGGTATTCAAATCGATTGTAGAGTTTTAATTCATTTTGTTGGGTTACAACCAAATCAAAATAATTCATAC
>Ga0228619_1000373_pt1 | contig 20443 bp, 21 predicted proteins | sample 22DmetaG_FD_190065 | JGI IMG/M metagenome (GOLD analysis project Ga0228619, IMG submission 190065) | Seawater microbial communities from Monterey Bay, California, United States - 22D | ecosystem: Environmental > Aquatic > Marine > Coastal | place: USA: California | collected 2016-10-12 | reverse complement strand
GAATACATTTTGGTCTGAACCTAAGAACATACCGAACTGTGACAAATCAAAATCTTGATCACTTACAGTATATGCACCTCTTAATTCAAATACAGTTGTTTCATATTTTCTATCACGATTCTCCATAAACAGCAAATCCTGAATTGGTGGATTAGCTGGATCGTAGTTAGGATCGTTCTCATCGACAGAGCCGATATATTTGTGTACTAGCAATGATGTACCACCATGTTCAAAATGTGCTTTAACCATCTTGTCGATGAACTTGTAATCATTACCCTTACGTGGGTTCCATAAACTTAATCTTGGCATCGTTTTTTTCCTTGACTTTATACTGTATTTATCATATAGTATAGATAATGTATGGAGAAGAATCATGACAACAGACGGAACAATTGTATTGCGTGATATTATTGACCCAATAACTATCGCACAATTTAAAATGTGGGCTACTAACCCAGAAAGATATCATCGTGGTAATGCAGTAGACGGCAATTATTATGGAGAACACGATGGCGAACGAGAGTATAATGTATGGTGGACTACTCAGCCTCCTAGAGAAATGTGGGAACCTATTGTTTGGAGATTAAAAGGAACTGTAGATAGATTATTCGATGGTAATAAATGGGACATTCATGTAGTTGATTGCATTACAACTCGACCATCATCAAATAAAGTTTATGCTCATATCGATACCCCGTATCGTTTTGATGAATTTGCACATGTTGAAGAATGCTTAGGAGTTCAAATCATTATCCCACTTGATACATTCACATTAGAAAATGGCGGCACTGCTTATCTGCCAGGATCAAGTTTAGAACGAATCGATTATAAAGATTTAGAAGACAATCGTGAGGATTACAACGAGAGATTACTATCAGAAGGACAGCAATTTTTAGCTAATCCTGGCGATGTATTGATGTATGATAGTCGTACATTACATAGCACAATGCCAAATAAATCAACAGAATATCGCAGTGCATTGCTTATAAATGCACTAAAATCAGACATTATACCAAGAGTTAAAGAACTAGATACAAACACAGATTTTGTTAAAAAGTAAATAAAACTTGACATTTCCTGCAGATAGTGTATGATGATTCGTAAATAAGATTCTATAGGAGGGCTAACAGCCGTGGCAACAAAGAGAAAAATGAGTAGAGCAAAAGTCGTTAAGAAAAATAAAGCTCCACGTACCCCAAAATTCGTAGATGAAAAATATACAGGTCCAGAACCAGACTGGACTTATGCTGAAGACATGACAGGCGAAGAGTATTACAGAGAACGGTGTCGTGCAGGATTTTACTATAATTATTTCTTTACTCCAAAAGATGGAAAACCTTGGGCAATTACTTGGATGAAAGATAATGAGTATACTAAAGAACAAATAGCCGCAGTGAAAGCAGTACCTGATAGTTGGATACCAATCATTGTTAGTGCATACTGTCGGTCATTAGCTAAAGGTATGCCTGTTAATCATAAAGATACACCTGCATACTTAGAGACATTACCGGGCGTTGCGTCAAATAGCATGATGGATGCTGATGTGTATGTTAAAAATAAAATTGCAGAAATCATAGAACGTGGACTTACAATCAAACATGAAAAGCGAGTAGAAGAAAAGAAGAAAGATATTCCTCGTCCTAGTATTCAACAATTGCTACGTGATAAAGCAGCAGAAATGGCAACTGAAATTGATAGTTTTGTAGATGATTTTGATTATAAGCCTGCAACTCTTAAAAAGTTTGATGCTGTTAAAATGCTACGTAAAGTTGAAGCTAAAGGAAATCATGCAAAGTTCATTAAATCATTTTATGAATTAGAATTCAAAGAATATGATGAATTGCTTAATCCTCCTAAGCGTATGAATGAAGCTAAGAAAGATGATTACGAACAACTCAAAGAAGGATATGCACATCTAAAGAAGCCACAGATTAAAGCTGTACATGAATTGTACAGAAGTATCTTAGATGCATGTGATATGATTATGTTAGAGAGTAAAGTTAATCGTACTCCTCGTAAAAAGAAACCACAGAGTAAAGACAAGATCGTTGCTAAAGTTAAATATGCAAAGCAAGATCAGGCAACTACAAGTGTGTCTATCAAGCCAATAGATTGTTTAGATGCAGCGGCGATTATGACTTATAACGTTAAGACACGTAAACTTGGTATCTACTATCCAGATGCTCATAGTAGTCTTTCATTCAAAGGAACAACTTTAATTGGATTCGATGAAAGTAAGAGTGTACAAAAGACAATGCGCAAACCAGCAGAACAAGTTTCTAAATTTAAGAAAGTTAGTAAACGTGCTTTGCAAAAAGAGTTTGAAAGTGTCAATAGTGTAGAGACAAAAATGAATGGTCGCTTTAATGATCAAACTTTGATATTACGTGTTTTTTGATAAATAGTATTGTTAGGACGACGGTCCGACATTAACTCATTATCCCGGGAGAACACATAATGACAAATACAATTAAAACGTTCTATTACATGGAAATTACAGCACCAAATACAGGTGATGTTATAGGACATCAGCGTTATATGCTAGATCAACACATTGCTGAAACAGATTCTAAAAAATCTAAAGTTGCAAAAGAATTCATTTTCGCAAATGCTAAAATCCATAATAAGGTTGAAGATACACAAGCAGTTACACTTGAATTTATGAATCAAAGACAATATGACACATATATGGTAGCTGTTGCAGACTTTAGAGAGTGGGTATCAGCAAATCACGGCGTAGAGTATTCATATGAAAAAGTTTCAAGTACAGATATTGAAGCGGCAAGATCATATGTTGCAAACAATGAAACTGATGTACTTTCATATTATGATGAAATGAAAAAATATATGGAAACAACATTACCACAAATTCGAGGTTTCGCTGACGAATAATTCATAATAGTTGCAAATACTATTGACCCACGCTTAATAAGCGTGGGTTTTCCATTTAAGGTATAAATGATAAATACTGTATAACGGAGATTTACCAATGCCTAAAAATCGCAATAAAGTCAGAAATGACGTAATCAAAGACATCAGACTGTTACTAGGTGACGGTATGATTGACATAGAATTAGATCCAGAACATTATGATGTAGCACTTGATGTTGCTATTTCAAAGATCAGACAACGTTCAGATAATTCAGTAGAAGAAGATTTCTATGCTATCGAACTAAAAGCAGATGTAGCAGAGTATTCTCTTCCAGAAGAGATTATGGAAGTTAAACAGATTTGGAATCGTTCATTCGGTCATGGTATATCTGGTGGTGTTGATATGGATCCATTTGAATTAGCATATGCAAATTCATATTTCTTTATGAACAATCACATTGGCGGCATTGCAACATACGAAATGTTTTCACAATACCGTGAAACTCTAAACAAAATTGCTGCAACTGAAATTCAATATATTTGGAATCCAGTAACAAAGAAACTGAAAATTTTAAGAAAAATAAGAGCAGATGAAACTGTTCTTTTACATGTTTACTTAGAGCGTAATGAAGATCAGTTGTTTGTTGATCCATATCTTAAATCTTGGTTACGTGATTATGCATTAGCATATTGCAAGCGTATGTTAGGTGAAGCACGTGGTAAGTTTTCAGCGTTACCAGGTGCACAAGGTGGTGTAACACTAAACGGTGCAGAAATGAAAGCAGAAGCAGATGCGTTGATCGAAAAATTAGAATTCGATTTAACAGTACATGTAGATGGATCAGCGCCACTAGGGTTCGTTATCGGATAACTGCTACAAAATATCGCAGTTGAATCTCTTGAATTTTTCAAAAAAAGACTTATATTAGATATAAGTAGTAGTACTACTTTAAAATATATAATAGAGGAAAATATATGAAAAATTTAATCATTGCAGGAATCGTTGCATTATTTGCAACGAATGCATACGCAGAAGATACAACAGTAGAAATGTTGAACAAGCGTGACGATGGTGCTAAGATGGTGTATTCAGAAGATATTACACGTATTGATGTAGGTGACACTATTACTTGGGTACCAACATCAAAAGGTCACAATGTAGAATTCATTGCAGGACCAGATGGTTGGAAAGCACCGAAGAAATCAAAACTAAACAAAGAAGTCGAAATGACATTTGACACACCGGGCGTATATTTGTACCAGTGTTCACCGCACAAGTCAATGGGTATGATTGCCATTGTAGTTGTAGGTGATGGAGATAATGATATTTCAAAAGCCAAAGTAAAAGGCAAGTCAAAGAAAAAACTAAAGGCACTTTTAGAAGAGCTATAATTTATGTTTAAAAACTTTGTAAACAAGATCCCAGAGTTTTGTATGACCCATTGGTTGTTACGCATTCCATTAATTGTTGTATTCTTACAGCAAGGCATGGACAAGTGGCCAATCGATATAAACGACTCACCAGTAGAATTAACGCTATTGGTGTGGTCAGTTGTCGTACTAGGAGAATTAGGTGCCGCTGTCGGACTATTAGCTGGCGGTATTATTGGACTACAGAAATATTGGAATGAGTTAGGTGATATAATTACACGCTTTAGTGGGATTACTATTGCTAGTATTATGACCGGTGTTATATGGACAGGCGAGCCTGAAAGTTTCACAGACGTTATACTATATGATCACTTCCACGTCCTACTATGGGTAGGCGGAATGTATTTTGCACTTAGAGGAAACAGAACATGAGTAACACAAATGAACCATATCATAACAAAGGTGCAGGACTAGCATTTGCTATTATTGCACTTACAATGATTGGATTACCAGTATTCATAGGAACTACAATGGGTTGGTTTAACCTGTTTGGTATTCTAGGATTATAATAAAAGGGCGCTTCGGCGCTCTTTTTGCTTGACAAATCATTTATATCATGCTATAATCAATTTCAACTTACGAAAGAGTATATTATGATTATTGGTATATGTGGACTTATAGGTTCAGGCAAAGGAACTGTAGCAGATATTCTTGTAGAATATCATGGGTTTCAAAAGATATCATTTGCAGATAAACTTAAAGATGGTGTAGCCGCAGTATATGGATGGGATCGTTCTATGCTTGAAGGTGATACTGATATTAGTCGTATATGGCGTGAAAAAGTTGATCCCTATTGGACTAAAGAGACTGGAAGAGAAATTACTCCCAGATTAGTTCTACAAGAGTTTGGCACTGACTGTATGCGCAATGGATTTGATGATAGTATATGGGTCAGTCTTGTTAAGAAACAAATGATTGATAATCCTCATTTAAAGTATGTCATACCTGACGTAAGATTTCCCAATGAAATGAATATGATTAAAGAACTTTCAGGTGAAGTCTGGCAAGTTCGCAGAGGTGATCTACCTGAATGGTGGGGAAATGCTGTCTTAGATAATAATACAGACTCAGAACTTATGAAAAATCATGACATTCACCCCTCAGAATGGAAGTGGATAGATAGCAATGATAAGTTTGAGAATATTATTTACAATAATTCGTCATTAGAAAAATTGTATAGTCAGGTTGAGAAAACATTATCTATGTAGTTAATTCAAAAACAGCTATTATCCTCGTTTTTTCATAAATACTACTAGCAATTCGTATATTCAAACAAGGAGAACAAGGATGGCGACATTAGTATCCCCAGGCGTATCAGTAATGGTAGTTGACGAGTCACAGTACGCGGCAGCAACCCAAGGTACCCTACCGCTAGTTGTAGTAGCAACAGCGGCAAACAAAACAGATGCATCAGGCTCAGCAATCGCAGCCGGCACAATTCCAGCTAACGCTGGCGTTGCATATCTTGTTTCTTCACAGCGTGAACTAGTAGAGACTTTTGGTGAACCAAAGTTTTATGAAGTAGGTGGTTCAGTTGTGCAAGGATCAGAAACAAGTGAATATGGTCTATTAGCAGCATATCAGTATCTAGGCGTGTCAAATAACGCTTATGTTATTCGTGCAGATATCGATCTATCACAACTAGAAGCAACATCAAATAAACCAGCAGGTATTATCGCAGGTGGAACATATTGGCATGATACAGATTCATCTGTATATGGTCTATTCAAACATGTTTCAGGAGCATGGGTACCAGCAAACCCAGCAATTCTAAACGATGAACCAGGCTCAGGCAATGTAGAAGACATCAACGCATCAGGTTATGCATCACCTTCAAATACATTTGGTTCAACAGGTGATTTTGCAGTTGTAACGTCTACAGCACGTATCACATATCATGTAAAAGTGGGCGTGAACTGGGTTCTATTAGGTGATTCAGGTTCGCCTGCTTTCTCATTTGCTAACTTTGCACCAACAGCAGCAGTAGACGGAGACGTATATATTAGATTAACACAACAAGGTGGTGGTCTAGATTTAGCACTTTCTGTATTTAATTCAGCATCAGGACTATTTCAAGCAGTAGAAGCACCGTTACACGGTTCAAATGATTTAGCATCAGCAACCTTAATTAATGAAGGTGATGTTTATACTTCGTATAATAACGCAGGATTAGGTATCATTTCTTTACAGAGACATACTGGCGCAACTGAAAACGTAATAACAAGTGATGTGATCGATGATATAGCAAGTATTACAATGACTTTAAGCATTGCAGGTGTAGGTTTTTCATTCGCAAATGAATCTCTAACTAATATAGTACAAACAATGCAATCATCTACAAACTTGAATGATGAAAATGTAAAAATCGAAAAAATAGGTTCTAACCGTATACGTTTTACACGCACAGACGGCAAAGAATTAGCAATAGTAATTGACGCAGGTTCACAACCACATCTATTAGGTCTTACTGGCTTCAGCATTGCTAAATCTGTATGGGAAGAATTATCATACGAAGCATCATCAGCAACACCAACTGGTGATATCGCTGAAGGCACGCTATGGTTCGACGCAGACCTAAAAATTGAAATTCTACGTAACGAATTTAATGGTTCAGAAATGGCATGGGCACCATATGGTTGGTCAGAAGATACTAACGGGTTAGGTCAAGCAGACTTACAACTACGTTCAGGTAAACCAGCAAAGCGTAAAGATGGAACATCAGCATTAGTAGCAGGTGATATCTGGGTAGATTCAGATGCAATGCCATATCCAACAGTATATCGTTGGAGTGGGTCAGATTGGGTTAAGTTAGACAATGCAGACCAATCATCGACTAACGGCGTAGTATTCGGGCATTATGCATATGAAGCACCATTTGATGAAAATGGAGCGGCTAACTCTCGTACTGAACATGCACAAGCACCAAATGCAGAACTACACCCAGAAAATATTCTAATGGTAAACATGGATTACTCAACATACAACGTTAAGCGTTGGACAGATGGTGAGTGGGTATGGGCTTCAGGTCTAAACTTAGATGGCTCAGGTCGTTTCGGTTCAGAAGCAACACGTGGTGTAGTTGTAGAAGCAATGCAAGCAGCACTAGCAGGCAACGAAGGTATTCGTGCAGAATCAACATACTTCAACTTAATCGCAGCACCTGGTTATCCAGAACTAATGGACGAAATGATTACTCTTAACAAAGATAAGAAAGAAATCGCATTCGTTATTGGTGATGCTCCGCTAACATTGAAATCAGATTCAACTTCACTAAAAGCATGGGCAGATTCAAATCTACCAGCAGACGCATACGCAGGTATCTACTACCCACATGGTCTATCAACAGATTTATCAGGTAACGATGTAGTAATCCCAGCATCAGCAGTTGCACTACGTACTATCGCATTCTCAGATCAAGTATCATTCCCATGGTTCGCTCCAGCAGGCTTGACACGTGGTGTAGTATCGAATGCTTCACAAGTAGGTTATGTAACAGACGAGAATGAATTCTCACGTGTACGTTTAACAGAAGGTCAGCGTGACGTTCTTTATACAAATCGTATGAACCCAATCGCAGATATGCCAGGCACAGGTCTAGTAGTATATGGTCAGAAAACACTTCAATCATATGCATCAGCAATGGATCGTGTGAATGTAGCACGTCTAGTAAACTATATGCGTTTCAATCTTGATCAGCTATCACGTGGTTTCTTATTCGAACAGAATGACAAAATCACACGTGACAACATGCGTGATGCAGTAGAACGTTTCTGTGGTGAACTAGTTACTAATCGTGGTCTATATGACTTCTTAGTAGTATGTGATGATACAAACAACACTCCAGCACGTATCGATAGAAACGAGCTATGGGTAGATGTTGCAATTCAGCCAGCAAAAGCAGTTGAGTTTATCTACATTCCACTACGTATTCGTAACACAGGTGAAGCACTATAATATAGTAATTCAGAACTAATCTTTAAAACCCGGCAGAAATGTCGGGTTTTTTATTAACTACAACTTTAATATAGCACTTATCTGATAAATACTTGTATAACATTATAGTTTGCAAACTATTATTAGGAGACATAACAATGGCAAGAACATTACAAAATTTTGGTGTACCTACAGACTCTGGTGACAACGTTACTGGTGGTGGTATTTTACAGCCGAAACTAAACTATCGTTTTCGTGTTCAAGTATCAGGCTTCGGTGGTATAACAACAGCGACAAGTGAATTTACACGTCAAGTAATGAATGTAACACGTCCGAAAGTATCACACGAGTCAATCCCAGTAGATTCATACAACTCACGTATGTACATGATGGGTAAGCACACATGGGAACCAGTAACAATCACTCTAAGAGATGATGTTGCTAACAATCTAACAAAACTAGTTGGTCGTCAACTACAATCACAGCTAGATCACAAAAATCAAACAGGTCCTTCAGCAGGTACTAACTACAAATTCTCAACACTAATTGAGATGCTAGACGGTAACTCAGGTAACCCAATTGAACAGTGGCAACTAGAAGGTTGTTTCTTAACAAACACTGACTACTCACAATCAGATTACGCTGTTTCAGATCCAGTGACAATTGCATTAACACTACAGTATGACAATGCAGTATTTACAGATGACAACATTATGCCAGGACAAACATTCGTTAATAACTCAGACATTCTAGGTTAATAATAGGATAAACAATGGCGGAACGTAAACTTCATGAGGGACGTACACCAGGTACAATCTTAGCAGATAGTAGCGGCGCAAGAAAGAAATTTGGCTTTGATTCACCACATGGATCAGCCATTTCTTCTGCACCAAAACTGTCAGATATGTGGTACACCGAATGGAAAGGTGCACATGGACAAATCATGGATGATGTATCGGGGCTGTGTAGAGCAGTTTCGCCAATAAGTGTACAAACTACTACTCAACCAGTTGACAAATATGGAAAAAGAGTATATGTTCCGACACGTGTTGACTTTCCAGAAGTAACATTTACAATGTATGATACTATCAACGGCAATACAATGATGTTAGCTGAAAGTATATATCGTAGATTTTTTAAAAATAGTGACATGAATGTTGACAGTGGTGCGTTAGAAACATCGTTGAATGAAGATGGTAATACTGGTAGAAAATTAGTATCTGATAATGATACTTTTAGAAATTTTGAGAGAATCACTTTATTTCATTGGTTTGGTGATTTAGAAACTACTGGTACTATACAGCGTATTATTTTAATTAATCCTATTGTTACAAATATAACATTTTCAGGTAGTGAATATGGTACATCAGAGTTGAGAACAATAGACTTCACTGTACAACCAGAGAATATCGTATTTGGTACTCCATATAATGTCGATCCTGCGCTTCCAGAATGGATGGATTATGGACTTGAATATATTTTACAATCTGCGACTGTAGATTCAGCACAATATGTATCATCAAGATTAAGAGCAAATCTTAATGGAAATAATCAGTTACGAGCATTTGGTGATCCTGCAGTTGATAACAGACAATTTCAATCAGAAGACTTAATGCCGGGATACGAACAACTACAAGCGTTTCCAGAACAGTTAACAGATGAACAGTATGACGCCCGTGAAACTAAAGCAGTACAACAAAAAATTGCTGAACTTTCTAAGTTACATGCTGAATTAAAAGCAGCAGAAGAAGCACAAGATGAAGACGCACGAAAAGATGTATTAGAAAGATTAGTACAAGCACGTAACGAGACTGGTTATATAGAAGCTAGACGTGCAGGTAGAACTAATACAAGTGGTTCAGAATTTACTGGACGTGCAAATAATGGTGCTAGAACTAATACAAGTGGTTCAGAATTTACTGGACGTGCAAATAATGGTGCTAGAACTAATACAAGTGGTAGTGATTTTGCAGCAGAAACTTTATATCCTAATTTAGGTAACTTGCAAACAAGTGGCGGAAGACCAGTCGGCACTGAACAATTTAATAGTTCTACAATGGGAAATTTACTGTCACAAGAATTGACAAGTTCATTCTTTAATGGTAGAAAGTTTGATATTGGAAATGTTACTAACGGAATTGCTCAAGGTATTATGGGGAACTCAGGAATAGGATCACTACAAAATCTTGGAAGAACATCACAAAGCAGATTTGGTATTGGCGGCGACATAGTTAGAGATAGTTTAATAAGTAGTTCCAGAAATAATAGACGTAGAACTTCAAATAATTCTTCAAATGCATCTAATCCTGCTTCTTCTATAAGAAACACTGCACAAAGAGGTATTAGTGCGCTAAGAAACTTTACTAGGGGGATACGATTTTGAATATTGATATAATTGTAGCTCAACTCGTAAGAAAAGGCTTTACAGAAACACGTGCAAAAGAATATGCAAATGAAGTTGTAAAAATTTCAAAAGCATATAATGTTAGCCCGATGTATCTAACAGATCAACTATCAAGTGATTTTAAATTAAATGACTTAGGTTCATTCCTAGTTAATAGCGCATTGCGATTTGGGTACAAGACGGGAACAATGAAGAACCGTAACCCTAATAAATATATCGCAAGAGCTATTATAAAATGAGCAAATATCATCAAGGTAAATATAAAGTAACTAACCAAGATAAGTATGCAGGTGCAGGCTCACCGACATTTAGAAGTAGTTGGGAACTTACATTCATGCAATTCTGTGACAACAACCCAAACGTTCTTGCTTGGGCGAGTGAACCAGTTAGAATTACATATCAGCATCCTTTGACGGGAAAGCTAACGAGTTATGTTCCAGATTTTATTATGACATACATAGACTCGAATGGTAAGAAACACGCAGAACTAATTGAGATTAAACCTGCGGCGCAAAGTAGACCAGATTTAGCTAGAAAACGTGGAGAACAACAACAAGTAGTTGTGAACTATGCGAAATGGGAAGCTGCAAACAAATGGGCATTGAAGAGAGGTATGCGTTTTAGAGTTATAAATGAGGGAGACATTTATCAGAATACTAAAAAGCCAAAACCTGTTAAGCCAAGGAAAAAGAAATGACAAAAAAATTAGAAGAAACATTCAACATTGATCCAGTAGAAGAACAAGCTAAAGAAACTCCTACAATTGAAGAAAGCAGAGACTTGACTGAAATATTATCAAGTGAACTTGCTAATACTGATAAGATTGACGCTTCACTGCCAATGGTTCAAGGATTGAATGAGCATGACAAAGACATGGATGATATTCATGAAAAAGCTATCAATACATTTGAAGAACTGATTAGTCTGGGTATGAATGTAGAAGTACATGCAGGCGCAAAGCTAATGGAAACAGCAAATCAAATGCTAAAGACTGCAATGGAAGCTAAAGATAGTAAAGTAGATAGAAAGTTAAAGATGCTAAATCTGCAATTGAATAAAGCTAAATTAGACCTAGCAGTTGAAAAAGAAGCAAAGAATAAAGCGAAAACTGAAGATGATTTTGAAACTGAAGGTCATTTAGTTATGGATAGAAATGAACTTATGAAACGTCTCGCCACTGCACAGAACAAAATTGACGAAACAGATAAATAAGAATAGATATTATTATTGGAGAAACCAATGAAAAGTTTTAAAGAATTTTTAACAGAGTCAACTAACGAACATAAAATGACTCTACGCTTTGCGGCAGAAATAGAAGAAAATGACGTAAATCGTATTGAGCGTTTCTTGGGAAAGTATGACCTGAGAACGATTTCACGTGTTTCAACAACGCCAATCACAAAGAGTCCATTATTCTTTGATGACGTAGAAAACACAAAAGTTTCTAAAGTAGATATTACAACTGGTTATCCAATGTCAGCAGACATTCTTCGCCAGCAACTATCTGACTTACTAGAAATGAACATTACACATATCGCAGTACACCCAGAAGGTTGGGAACCAACTGAAGAAGTTGAAGAAGACGGCGACAAGAAAGCACTACTTGATTCAGATTATGATGACAAATCAGACAATGGTGAACATTATGGTCGTACTTTCGTTGATAACTTCTTAAAAACACTTTCAAAGCGTGATGACCATGATAAAGTAGAAGTAGAAAATGCATTATCAGTGAAAGCAAAACGTGATAAAGCAGGTGACGTTATGACTACTGAAGATACTGCAAGCGATTCAGTTATTTCAGGAGACGAAGAATGAAAAAGCATTTCAATCTAACAACAACAGAAGACAACGGTAAAGCGATTACTACAACTAACACAAGCACAGAGTATCCAGAAGAACTAGTTCGTATGCTTGCTCTTGCAGGTCAAGGTATGCCACAAGTAGCTCCTGCTCCAGTAGCAGATGATTGCGGATGTGGCGGATCACCATGTGGTTGTGACGAAGCAGTTGAAGAAGAAATGGAAACAGAATATCAAGCAACACCAGCAAATGATGAGCTTTCTTTAGATGATTATTCAAAGAAGACAGCGAATTCTATTCCACGTCAAAAGAAAAGATTAAAGCCAAGTGCAGGTGATAACCCACTTGAGTATTCAATGAATGAAGATGACATCTATGAAGCACTAATGGCAGACTTTGATCTAAACGAAGATGATTCATTCAGAGACAGAGATAACTTTGTTACTGCATACATTGGCGCGGCTGAAGAACTAGCTGATGAGGAAGATTTTGCAGATAGACACGTTGACTGGAGTTCTGAAGCAATCGCAGACATGGAAAGAGATGCTGAACTATTTTTTTCTAAAGCAGAAAAGCTAATGCAAAAAACAGGCGGTGATCCAAGACAGCACGGTGTTGATTTTTGGCTAACTCGTAACGGACACGGCGCAGGTTTCTGGGATAGAGACTACGGCGATCTAGGCGATAAGCTAACAGCATTTGCAGAGAAATTCGGCGAACAGCATGTGTACAAAGGCGATGACGGCAAAGCATACCTTACTTAATTAAACGCTCTACCGACTGAGCGGCCCTTAAAGAGCGTCCCAATGGGGCGCTTTTTTATTTGCATAAATACAATTAACTTAGAACTTAATGAGGTATACATGATTTGGACAGAATGGGATAAACTTACAGAAGTAATTGTAGGTTCAACATATGATGCGAATTCGTTTAATGAGTATGATGATACTGAATTTGTAGATGGATTGTCTAAGATATTAGAAGAAACTGAAGAAGATTTCAAATCTCTATCCAAGATATTTGAATCTGCTGGAGTAAAAGTACATAGACCTAAACAGATAAAACTGTCATCTGAAAAAACAAGGCATTGGGAATCTAAATTTCCATATCCTGCTATATGTCCTAGAGATCATCATATAGTATATGGTGATAAGATACTAAAAACATACGGCGGTGATTGTAATAGATATACAGAGGGTGATTATTTTGTTGATATTATGTTAGAGAAATTTCAACAAGGACGTAACTTCATAAGTATGCCATCGCCAATACTACAATCTGAATATCAACATTATGAAACAATGGAACCTCAGATTATGTATCACGCTGCAAATGTATTGAAGTGTGGTGATACTGTATTACACAGTAAACCATATCCAGATCCTGATGGTAGAAGTTTTGATGCTAGAGGAACGCAAGCAGGCTTACAATGGGTAAAGAAAAATATGCCTGATGATACTAAGTTTATTGAAGTTGATGAATCAGGTCACTTAGATGGCACACTTGCGCTAATAAAACCTGGGTTATTGATGACATGGCATAAGAAGAATATCCCAGAAGAATTAAAAGATTGGGACTATATCATACTAGAACCTTGGGATCTACCTGAATGGTTTCATGAAATGAGAATACAGCATTTCTATAAAGAGAAAGTGTCAGATTGGTTAGGGCATTGGATTGGATATGTTGATGAAACTGTATTCGATTTAAATGTAATAAGTATTGATGAGAATACAATCATTAGTAATGGTTATGATAAAAGGATTGCAGATAAACTAAAAGAACACAACGTTGAAATGATACCGTTTGATTTTAGACACAAATATTTCTGGGATAGCGGATTGCATTGCGTGACATTAGATTTAAGTAGAGAAGGAAGTAGAGATAGATATGTATAATATAGTATTAAATACCCCAGAGGTAATAGTCATAGATGACTTTTTACCAGAAGAGATACAGGACCGTATCCTGAATCAAGTACAGGTAGATAAGTGGCAGTCAACATTAGTAGATGATAAGTTCTGGCATATGACTGACGGTATTAACTATAAAGGACCTAAGCGTTGGTATTCAGACGCTCCATTTAATGATAATTATGATCTATGGTTTGATAATTTAAGTAAATTTCTTGATACTGCTAAGAATATAAATCATGTAGTACCAGGAATTGAAGATGGTATCTTTGATATTGCATTACGTTGTCATGCTTATCCAGTTGGAAGTAAAAATCCTTGGCATTTTGATTTAGGATTTAGTACATATACATACTATCTGCATAAAAATTGGCAAGCGAACTGGGACTCCACATTATTAGTTTTACCAGAAGGAAGTGTAGACTTTGAACAAGTGTTACCTTTAAAAGAGGGTACTGTACATTATGATAGTTACGCAGACTTAGAAAGCCCAATGGAAATGTTTGAACAATCTGATAAATTTAAATCAATAATTGATAAAGGTTTCGGTACATTCGTTAGTCCTAAGCCAAATCGTTTAGTATTGATTAAAGCAGGTGTAGTACACGGTATAAATCGAGTAGATAGTGATGCTGGTGACAATATCAGAGTTTCATTGACTGGCGCAATAGCAGAAAAAAGTTATGCGACACGCTTACCTAGATTTGCAAATATGGAAAGACCTAGAAAATAACTCATGGCAGATTTAACAAAAAAAGCATATGCAAAGACTGAATATACAGATGCGCAGTTACTAGAATTTAGTAATTGCTTCGATCCTTATTACTTTCTTAACAATTATTTTACAATTCAACATCCTACTAAAGGTAGTATGATATATAAAGCATATTCATATCAAGATGAGCTTGTAAACTCATATCACAATTATCGCTATAGTATTTCAATGCTTGGACGCCAGATGGGTAAGTCTACCACAGCGGCTGGCTACTTGTTATGGTATGGCATGTTTGTACCTGACCAAACTATCCTTATTGCGGCACACAAGTATTCAGGTGCGCAAGAGATTATGCACAGAATTAGATATGCATACGAATTATGTCCAGATCATATTAGATGTGGGGTTGTATCATACAATAAAGGGTCAATTGAGTTCGATAATGGTTCACGTATCATTGCACAAGCTACTACAGAGAACACTGGACGTGGTTTGTCTATCTCATTGCTTTACGCAGATGAGTTTGCATTCGTAAGACCTACTATTGCTAAAGAGTTCTGGACTTCTATATCTCCTACACTTGCTACTGGCGGTAAAGCTATCATTACATCTACTCCCAACTTAGATGATGACCAGTTTGCTCTTATCTGGCAAGGCGGACTAAAGACATTAGATGAATATGGGAACAAAACTGAAGTTGGAGTCAACGGCTTTAGAGCATACAAAGCTATTTGGAATCAACATCCTGATAGAGATGACAAATGGGCATCAGAAGAAAAGGGACGTGTAGGAACTGAACGTTTTTTACGTGAACATGAATGTGAATTTGTTGCATTTGATGAAACTCTAGTAGATAGTGTTAAGTTATCATACTTTAAAGGTATGGAACCTATAAAAAAGACTGGACAAGTACGTTGGTACGAGCCTATTAAGAAAGATGCAACATATGTAGTAGGATTAGATCCATCTATGGGAACAGGTGGAGATAATGCCGCTATCCAAGTTTGGAGTTTACCAGAGATGAGACAGGTTGCTGAATGGATGCATAATAAAACTGATATGCGTGGACAAGTACGTATTCTACATGAAATACTTACTGAAATTAAAGATGAGATGCGTGAACTTGGTAATAAAGCTCCTGATATCTATTGGTCAGTTGAAAATAACTCATTGGGTGAAGCAACTCTTATTCTTATCGAAGAAATGGACGAAGATAAGTTTCCGGGTGAGTTTTTACACGAACCAAAGAAGCGAGGATCATCCAGAGCAATACGTAAAGGATTTACTACTACACATAAGAGTAAAATAACTGGATGTATGAAGATGAAGTCTTGGATCGAGTCTGATAAGATGACACCACTGAGTAAAAATCTTATAAGAGAGTTCAAGACATTTGTAGCAAGAGGAAGAAGCTATGAAGCAAAGTTAGGTGAGACAGATGACTTAGTATCAGCAACATTATTATGTGTGAGACAGATACAAGTTATATCAAGGTTCGATGAGCAATACGAATCATTATTGGGAGAAAGTTTAGACAGCGATGCAGATTATGATGAACCACTTCCTATGGTATTTTGATAAATACTAAAAAGGAAACATTACTATGGCTATTAATTACAACAGCATTGCTGAAAAAACTATGAAGATCATACAAGGTTATGGCTTTCAAGTAAAGATGTTTGATTCGTCAAATGGTAAGAGTGTAGCAGACCCAAGTGAGGCTCGTTACTTCTATGTAGAAGATCCAAATCTAATGGTTCATTTACAAGATGACTCTGAAGAAATAAAACTACATTTAGGCGAAACAACTGATATCGATGATGAACGTATTAGTAGACTTATTAAAACAATGAGAACTATTGCACGAACAAACATGATCGATTTTGATATTAGAACGTTCGGCAAGCATATCGAACCAAAAAATTATGCATATGAAATTGAAAAAAACAAGGAGCAGACTATGAGTGACGTATTTAACGAGGGACTAAGCCCACTAAGCGGTTCATCACGCACAAGTCGCCAAACACTAGAAAACGTAAAGCTAATCGTAAAGCATCGTAATCCAGTAAATGAAGAGCAAAGAGGTTCACGTTCACGTAATATCTCAGCTATCTTTATTGAGAATGCAGATGGCGAACGCTTTAAGTATCCACACAAACATTTGAATGGTGCGAGAGCTATGGCTAGACACGTTGCACACGGTGGTGTACCAAGTGATATGGTTGGCGAAGCGATTGTTGAACATTCAACAAACTTATCAAAACTAAAAGAATTTATGAACGTTGTAAACAAGCAAGGTCTTGTGAATGAAAGCAATCGTTCTATTGTTGCTAATGTAAAGCAAAAGATGGAATCAATTAAAGAATCTATCAAACGTATTCAAGGCACAAAAGGCTACACATCATTTGTGGAATCACTAGCATTAAATGAAGCTGGTAATGAGAAGATGGTTTGTAAAGATTGTGGAGACGAGCAACACAAGCCGACTACTGATTGCAAACATGATTGTGATGATGAAAGCGGCTCACACTGGGTTAAGAAATCTGAACTATCAGAGGAAGCACTAGGTGAATATGTATCTAAGTTTACAAAATCAACATTTGAAGAATCACTAAAAGATATTCTACCATTAGTACATCGTGTAAACGAAGAAGAATCAGAAAATAATCGTGCAGTACAAACACAGCGTGTAGCATCTATTATCGAATCTGAAACAAATACAATTTCTTTCAGACAGAAGAGTGTAGAAGCAGTAGAAGTTGGAGCAGTTAAGAAAACAGATGAAGAAGTTCTTCCAGAAAGTAAACTAGAAACAATGGCACAGCAATTCAATGATCTTGCTGAAACGGTTGATGTTGACACAACAGAAGATACTAGACGTAAAAATAAAGGTCATGATAGAGCGGCACAACTCTCATCATTCTTAAATAATTTTGCAACATCTATGCGTAATGATCCTCAATCACTTGATGAGCAGGATGTAAAGTTAGCAGGACAATTACTTAAATTGTCAAAACAGACAGTTGAACATGTAGAAGAAAATACAACATTGGATGAAAAATTTGATGCAATGCTTGGAGAAGCATTTGCTGGATTTGATATCCCAGTATAAATTACATATAAAATTAATTGTAAAAAAGCGTCCTTATGGGCGCTTTTTTTATGCAAAAAACACTTGACTTTGCTAAATAGATGTAGTATTATAAGTACATGCTCTAGAGAGGATGTGTTTATAACACAACTAGGCTAATATAAAACTAACATGGCTAACATAGGCTAACATAAAGGAAAATTAACATGGCTACACTAGCAGAAATCCGTGCAAAATTGCTGGCACAAGAAAACAAAGCAGAAAATAAATCAAATCAATCACGTGGTACAGATGCAATCTATCCGTTCTGGAATATGGACAACGATAGTACAGCGACTATTCGCTTCTTACCTGATGATTCTCCAGACAATGTATTCTTTTGGCGTGAACGTCAAGTAATCAAAATGCCTTTCGCAGGTGTTGTTGGTGGTGAACAGAAACCTATTCAAGTACAAGTTCCGTGCATTGAAATGTGGGGCGATACGTGTCCTGTACACGCAGAAATTCGTCCATGGTTCAAAGATCCGGCAATGGAAGATTTGGGTCGTAAGTATTGGAAGAAGCGTTCATACATCTTCCAAGGATTTGTCGTACAAAATCCACTAAATGAAGAATCACCAGAGAATCCTATCCGTCGTTTCGTGATCGGTCCACAAATCTTTAAGTTGTTGAAATCAGCACTTATGGATCCTGATATGGAAAATCTTCCTACAGACTATGATGCAGGAACAGACTTCCGTTTGACTAAGACTCAAAAAGGACAGTATGCAGATTACTCAACTTCAAATTGGGCTCGTAAAGAACGTTCATTGAATGAAGAAGAGCGTCAAGCTATTGAGACACATGGTCTAAATGACTTGAATGATTACTTGCCTAAGCGTCCTTCAGCAGAAGAACTGCAAGTAATTATGGAAATGTTTGAAGCATCAGTAGATGGTGAACTATATGATCCAATGCGTTGGGGTAACTTCTTTAAGCCATATGGGCTTGATGTGCCAGAGAATGCAGCTAAAAACAATTCTTCAACTGCACGAACTGCAACACAGACTGCACCTAAAGCTGTAACGGCTCCTGTAGCAGCTCCTGAAGCGGCTCCAGCGGCAGTAGAGGATGATATTCCATTTAAGTCAAATGAGGAAGTAGCGGCAGAGGCAGCTCCTGTAGCGGCAACTGCATCAGCAGATACTGGCGCAGGAAAAGACGCATCAGACATTCTTGCAATGATCCGTTCTCGTAAATCAGACTAATTAATAGTCAATTGGGAGAGCATTAATTGCTCTCCTACTTTCACAAATTTTTATTAGGAGTCTATTATGGCTAAAGCATTTGATGCTTCGAAATTCCGTAAGAGTATTACGAAAGCTGTCCCAGGCATGTCTGTGGGATTTCGTGATCCAGATACATGGATCTCAACAGGTAACTACTGTCTAAACAAGTTAATTTCAAACGACTTTTATAAAGGTATTCCACTTGGTAAAGTGACAGTACTAGCAGGCGAGTCCGGTGCAGGTAAATCATATATTGCATCTGGTAACATTATTAAGAATGCACAAGATCAAGGTATCTTTGTTGTATTGATCGATAGTGAGAACGCACTAGATGAAAGTTGGTTACATGCGCTGAACGTAAGCACAGACGATGATAAACTACTAAAATTGAATGTAGCTATGATTGATGATGTTGCTAAAATTATTTCAGACTTTATGACTGATTATCGCAAAGAGTACACAGATACACCCGACGAAGATCGTCCTAAGGTCCTGTTCGTACTTGATAGTTTGGGTATGATGTTGACACCAACAGATGTAAATCAGTTCGAAAAAGGTGAAATGAAAGGTGATATGGGTCGTAAGCCCAAAGCACTATCAGCACTTGTTCGTAACTGTGTAAACATGTTCGGCGACTTCAACGTAGGTATGATTGCAACAAATCACACATACGCATCACAAGATATGTTTGATCCAGATGATAAGATTTCAGGTGGTCAAGGCTTTATCTATGCATCATCTATCGTTATCGCTATGCGTAAACTGAAGTTGAAAACAGACGAAAATGGTGTAAAGACATCTAAGGTGCATGGCATCCGTGCCGCATGTAAAGTTGTTAAAACACGTTATTCAAAACCGTTTGAAAGCGTACAAGTAGAAATTCCATACGAAACAGGTATGTCACCTTATTCAGGTCTACTTGAATTCTTTGAAGCAAAAGGTTTGCTTGTGAAGCAAGGTAATCGTCTAAAGTATACTACCAAATCTGGTGATGAAATTCTTGAGTTCCGTAAG
>Ga0228619_1000372_pt1 | contig 20453 bp, 30 predicted proteins | sample 22DmetaG_FD_190065 | JGI IMG/M metagenome (GOLD analysis project Ga0228619, IMG submission 190065) | Seawater microbial communities from Monterey Bay, California, United States - 22D | ecosystem: Environmental > Aquatic > Marine > Coastal | place: USA: California | collected 2016-10-12 | reverse complement strand
CAGTTGTTAGCCCTGCAAATATTCAAACAGCAAGAGTAACTACATACGATGCTAGTACTGGTGTAATAACATTTGAACATATATCACACACAGGTACTCAATCATATTCAGGTAGTGAAGATTGGAATCTTAATTTAAGCGGAACGCCAGCATCAGACGTTGAAGAATGTGTTGATTTTTATAAACAAACAACATCAACATCAACAACATGTGATCCTAACGTAGTTCAACCTGTTTTAGGTGCTGCAGGACCTGGAGGATTAAATTTAAGCTTTGTCTATTCTGTGGTTTCTAGAATTGGAGCTGGATCTAAAGATGGTGATTACGTTGCACCTTTTGATACTCTTAATTTAACTAAATCTTATGGATGTACATTTGAGCACTTTAACAGCACAGATACAATAGGTTCAACTAATTGGTTTAGTTATTCAAATGGTCTATATACGGATGGAAATATCGTACAAACGTATGATATGCTTGAGGTTGGTGATAAAGTTTATAGAGACTCTGTTGGTAATAATTATTTTCCAGAAGGAGCAGGTTTTATAATACAATCATCTCCTGCTGGAATGCCAATTAGATCATCTCTACATTGGGTTTCTATAGGTGCTAATGGTGTTGTACTTTCTATAACGAAAATGGAAGACATTACACCTTCTAGTGGAGCTACTGTTAATACGCTATCAGGTAATTTATCTTCGATAACGGAAGAGGGATCTAACTTAAGGTTTACAATGTCAAATGGCGATTCATTTTTAATAGCTACAATATAAATTTGATATAGATGAATAAATTATGGCTTCGGTTCGCGCTGTGCGTTTACGCTCTCTTATACGCGGTACTGTTGCCATTATTTTTAGGAATTGAAGATAGTTATAGTGATTATCATGTAGTAGAACCTGTTTTATTTCCACTTGCTACAATTGGAGTTTCTTTTGGTTTATGGATGCATAAAGAAATACAGTGGAAAATATCTGCTGTTTTATTAATAATCATTGCACTATTTAATGTAGCTGACTGGCCAGTTATTCATAATACTACTGCTATTTTATTTTTTATAAACTCAACCTATATTATGGTTAAAGATAAAAGATTTAAAATATTTGGAATATTATCTTTGTTGATATATCCACTCTTGTTAATTAATTCAAATTATTATTTATTTTTATTCGAAGTTTTTCAAATACCTATTCTAGCATCATATCATTTTTATAGAGTGCTCTATTTAATGAAGCTTAAAAAAAGATGATAAATAATTTAATATTATTGAAACCTTTATTATATTAAAGGTATAAATAACATGAATACTAATAGTGTTCATTACCAGTAAAGATTTAATTAATCTTTAAATGCGAAAGTAGCTCAGCTGGTAGAGCGACAGCCTTCCACGCTGTAGGTCGCCGGTTCGAACCCGGTCTTTCGCTCAAAGCTTGACTGCCAGTCAAGCAATTAAGAGGCCAATGGTCTCTTTTTTTGATATATAAGATATCTATTAAAGGATTCGGTTTCAAATGGGCCCCCGTCATAATAAAGTTTGAAAACTGGATCCTTTATTTTTGATATATAACCTTTAATTACATTTATTTAAAATGCACTATAGACCCACATGGCTATCTAAAATCCACTCAAAGGTGTATAGATTCTTGCATACAATACTCAAAATATTTTTAAGGAGTTATAGGATTGATTGGAAGTCTTATGTTCAAAAAACATATATTCTACATTTAGAAAATAGAACTGATCGTAAATCAAATTTAACAAAAGAATTAAAGTGGGTAAAAACTAAATCTGGAAATTTATCTCAAGAAGTAACTTGGTGGAATGCGTTTAAAGGAGTTAAGATGTGGGACTCAAATATTCATGTTAATGAATATTCATTTTACCACCATTGGTTTATCGATAGGATTGCCGACTATGCTCATATCTCACCGGAGAGAATGAAGAATAGAATGCTTAAATGTTCTGAAGCTGAAAGTAATATTGTCTTAGGACATCACTCAATCCTAAAGGATATTGTACATAATGATATTCCAGTTGCTTTAATTCTAGAAGACGATGTCACGTTTCAATATAATATTGAGAAAAAATTAAAAGACATATTTGATAATCAATTACCAGATGATTGGGATATGCTATATGTATCTGCGCTTCCAGTTCCTACTGGATTTCAATGTGAACAACATTCTAAAGATCTATTAAAATTATATAATGGCGTTTGGTGGTTTTCTGGAATATTTATAACGAAACAGGGTGCTCAGAAATTATTAGATAATTTACCAATAGTAGGTCCTATTGATTTATGGATTAATTATCAGTTTAAAGATCTTAATGTTTATTTAACTAATAATAATCTAATAGAACAAAGTGGAGAAACTAAATCAGACAACACATATTCTTTCATAGATAGATATGGTGTAAAAAAGAACTAAGATGACAGAAGAACAAATTGATAGAATTATAGAAATGGCATGGGAAGATAGAACTCCATTTGAAGCGATAGAATTCCAGTTTGGCCTTAAAGAAAATGATGTTAGAAAAATAATGAGGAAACACATGAAAGAATCCTCGTTTAAAATGTGGAGAGAGCGAGTTAAGGGCAGAAAGACAAAACATAGCAAATCAAATCCATCTTCTAGATTTAAGAGTAAGAACCAAAAAGGTTGAAACAAATGGGCCGTATATAGTATAATTAAAATAACTATATAAAACATCAACATGCATAATATCGGTATCATTGGACAGGGCTTCGTTGGAGGAGCAATCAAGGAAGGTTTTAAAAACCACCACAAACTTTTTTTATACGATAAGTTTAATTCTAAAAAATCAAATACAGATTTGGAAGGAGTTGTAAAGAATTCAAATATTATTTTTGTTTGTGTTCCAACTCCAATGGATGCAAGAACTGGACAGGCTTCAATTTCAATTGTTAAAGAAGTAGTTTTAGAAATAGATGAATTAGCATCTAAAGTAGGTTCTACGCCAACTCTTATAATTAAATCTACAGTTCCGCCAGGAACTACAGAATATTTAGATACTTTAACAGGATATTGTAATGTTACATTTAATCCTGAATTTTTAACTGAAGCAAATGCTATTGAGGATTTTAAAAATCAAAATAGAATTATTATAGGAACTTGTAATGATTATGAAGGATTTGAAATAGTTTCTGTTTTTAGAGAAGTATTTCCAAATGTACTTATTAAAGTTGTAAATTCTAGAGAGGCTGAAATGTGTAAATATATAACTAATAATTTCTTAACTGTTAAAGTTAGTTTTGCTAATGAAATTTATGATATTTGTGAAGCAAATGACATTGATTATGATGTTGCTTCTGATTTAGCAAAATTAGATACTAGATTAGGAAATTCACATTGGATGGTACCTGGTCCTGATGGAGATCGAGGATATGGTGGACATTGTTTTCCTAAAGATATTGCAGGTATGCAATTTGAAGCATCTCAATTAGGAGTAAAAACTCCAGTTTTAAGTGCAGCTATAGAAACTAACAATAGAGTTAGAGAAGATAGAGATTGGGAAAAACAAGAAGGAAGAGCTATTATTAATTCTAAAGAAGCTTCCGAAAATAAAGCAAAATCTTTTTTATCAAGATTTTTTGCGTAAACAAAAATTAATTATTTTATATAATTATTATGAAAAACATTATTTTATATTGGCCTAGGTTTTTTAAAGAACTTTTATTTAGTATTAAATATTATAGAGCCGTTAAGGGTATTCAGGAAGAGCTTGAAAAAGAAAACTTAAGAGTTGATTGGATTGGAAGAATTTACACTGTAATTATTCTAAAAGAAGAACTCATTAAGCAACCTGAGTTAATGCAACAATCTTGGATTTTTCAACAGCTTAAACCTATAAGTCAACTTTTATTAAAGTATGGTTTATCAGATTCTGCATTTCCTGAAATAACTAAAGTAAATGCAACTTCATATCTTATTGTTTTATATCCAGAAAACGATAATGCAAACATATACTCATTTATTAGAAACATTCTATTTGCAGGATCTCTTGGTCTTATTATATATGGAATAGTATCAACCGTTAAAAACTTTATATAATGGAAAATATACGTAGAGTGGAGAAGCACGGGCTTCGACACTACGAGGTAACATCAGAGGATGGTAACGTGATTGGTGTGTTTCCATCTATTACTACAGTATTAGGAGAAACTAGTGACAAGAGTGGTTTAGAGAAGTGGAAGAAGCGTGTTGGAGAAGCAGAAGCTAAAAGAATTGGAGAACTTTCAATGAATAGAGGAACTGTCATGCACCGTTTAGTTGAATTATATAAAGCAACTGAAGGAGATAAATCAGAGAGACTAAACGCTCTTAAAGAAGTCGCATCAACCGACGAAGAAACTAATCAATATTCAGAAGAAGAAAATGGAGCACTTTGGCTAGAAGAAGGATGGAAAATGTTTATGAAATTCTATTTTAATTCTAGTCAATATTTTGACAGAGTTGCAAAGGTTATTGCAGCTGAAAGTTTTTTATGGTCTAAAGTAGGATATGCCGGAACGGTTGATAACGTTTCTGAGATGACTGATGGTAGAACTCTTGTTATTGATTACAAAAACAGTAGAAGACCTAAAAGAGAAGATTGGGTACAAGATTATTTTGTACAGGGATCTGCTTATTTTATTGCACATTGGGAAAGAACTGGTCAAAAGCCAGATGGTGTTGAAATTTGGATTGCAAATGAAGAACAAAGTATTCCACAGACGTTTTCACTAACGATTAGCGATGTTAAATATTATTTTGCAGAATTTCAAAGAAGATTAAAATTATTTAATGAAAAATATCCGTAAATATGCAATTAGATTACACAAGACTTAATGGAGAGTACCTGAATTGGGCGCTCAAGTATGGGGAAGAGAGAAATGAAGATGATTTAAGATTTGGTCAATATCTACTTAGTAAATATGACATGTCCGATTTTAAAGTAGATGTATTCTATATAGAAGATTATGAAAAAACATACAGTGAACTATTAAAAGATTTATATGAGCGTACAGAGAAATAAAGCGGAAGATGCATGGCAAATCATGAGAATTCAAGGAGAATTCACAAAAGGATTTGATACTTTTAATGAATTAGGTTCTTGTGTTTCTGTGTTTGGAAGTGCTAGAACAAAAGAAAATAATCCTCATTATATTGAAGCAGAAAAGATTGGTAGATTATTAGTTGAAGCTGGCTTTGGAGTTATTACTGGAGGAGGTCCTGGAATTATGGAAGCTGCAAATAAAGGAGCTCATGAAGCAGGTGGTAAAAGCATAGGAGTTGGTATTGAATTACCGTTCGAAGCAAGTATGAACGAGTATGTAGATTTAGGGGTTGAGAATAGATATTTCTTTACTCGCAAGGTAATGTTCCTCAAATATTCACAAGCATTTGTAATATTTCCAGGCGGCGTCGGCACTCTCGACGAGTTATTTGAGGCCATTACTCTTGCACAATGTGGACATAATGTAAAATATCCAATCATATTAGTAGGAACTAAATTTTGGTCAGGTCTTATAGATTGGATGCAAAATACATTGTCTACTAATGGAACTATTAGTCAAAAAGATTTTGATTTATTTAGAATAGTAGACACGGCAGAAGAAGCTGTCTTAAAGATCACAGACTACCACAATAAATATAAAGAAAACAATACAGACACAAATTTTTAATATGAAGAAAAATAAACAATTTTTATACGATTATTTAAACGCATTTGCACCAGTAGCACAGGAAACTGAAGGTCAGAAAATATGGACAAAATATGTAAAACCATACGTTGATAATATTTACACAGACGCTTATGGTACTGCAGTCGCTACTTTATTAAGTAAAAAAAATAAACTAGCGGATCATGATGTAGTTATTGAAGCACATTGTGATGAAATTGCTTGGATTATTACAAACATCGAAGCTGATGGAATGATTAGAGTTAAAAGACATGGTGGATCTGATAACATGATTGCGCCGAGTAAAACTGTAATGATACATACTCATAATGGTAAAAAAGTTAAAGGAGTTTTTGGATGGCCAGCAATTCACACTAGAAAAACTTACGTAGAAAAAGGATATGATCAACATGAATTATGGGTTGACACAGGTCTTAAAGATAAAAAAGCAGTTAATAAAGCCGGTGTTGAAGTTGGGAACTTAATTACGTTCGACGATCAATTCCATGAGATGGGAGACTATTACGTAGGAAGATCATTAGATAATAAGATAGGTGGATATATCATCGCAGAAGCCTTGAGACACATTGTAGAAAAAGATATTCAATTACCTTATAATTTACACGTTGTAAATTCTGTTCAAGAAGAAGTTGGTTTACACGGTGCTAAGAAGATTGCTAAATACTTAGAAGCTGATTTAGCACTTGTACATGATGTTTGTCATAATACAAACACGCCTAAAATTGACAAGGCAAAAGATGGTGATAATAAAGGAGGATTAGGACCTTGTTTAGAATATACTGCACAAAATCACAGAGGTATTAATAAAATGGTTAGAAAAATTGCAGATGATAATAAGATTCCTGTTCAATTAACGGTAGGTTCTTACGGAAATGATACGATGGCTTTCTTTATGGAGAATACACCAACTGCTATTTTAGCAACCCCTCTTAAGTATATGCACACCACGTGTGAAATGGCTCACAAAAAAGATGTAAAAAACTGTATTAAATTGTTTGTTAAATTCTTAGAGAATTTAACTCCAGGGGACATTGATCAAATAAATAATAAAAATTAGATATATAATAAACATAACAAACTAAATAAATAGGAAAATTATGAGCAAATTAGACACTTTTTTAGCAAAACATGGTTCAAAGATCATTATTGCTATATTAGTATTAACTTACTTTAAATCTTGTGGAGTTGATTCAGAAGTTACTAGAATCAAAAAGGATCAAAGAGCATTAGTTGCTGAAGTAGATTCTTTACAAGCACAATTAGAACAAAACATTATTACTGAAGATAAAATGATTAAACTCATTAAAGAAGTTCCAGCATGGAAAACTTTAAGAATCGAAGAGATCTCAGATAAAGAGCGTATTTCAATAAACGCTTTAGAACAAAAAGAAAAATAAGATGAATAAGAATAAATTAGTTAGTAGATTCATTATTGGAACTTTCGTATCTTTATACGCTTTAGTTTCTATTGTGTCTACAATTCACGTTATAGATTTCTTTGAACTTTCAAACCCAAGGTGGTTAGCAATAACTTTAGCTATTGGATTTGAAATAGGAGCAGCTGCTTCTTTAGCTTCATTGATTATCTTAGATAAAATGAATAAAACAATTGTTTGGGCTTTATTTCTTACAATTACTGCGATGCAAATGCAGGGAAATATGTATTACGCATTTTTAAATCTAGAAGATTATCAAGGATGGGTAGAATTATTTAATTTATTAGAGTGGGAACCTCTTGCACAGAAAAGATTATTAGCATTTGTTTCAGGTGCAATTTTACCTTTAGTTGCTTTAGGATTTATTAAATCTTTAGTAGATTATATTAAACCTGAACCTGTTGTTGGAGAATTACAATCAAAAGATTTAGCAAGTATCGCAACTGATATCAATCAACCTGCGAAAAAAAAAGTGAACTAGAAACTAATCTTGTAGAAGAACCTTTACAAGAGATAGTGGAAATTGATTCAGAAGAAGAGTGGGATGAAGATCACGCATTAGACCAAGTACTTAATAACATGGTTGATGATTTAGAAGATGATGCTCTTATTACAGAAACTGAAGCAGAACTTTCTTTAACAGAAGCAGAATTTGATGAAGAAATGGATGAATATGTTTTAAAACCATCGTCAGAAGATCCAGTTGTAGGAATGTCTGAGCCTGTTAAAAAGAAAACAATAATTGATAGAATAGTAGGATTTGCAGAGCCTGTTATAGAAAATAGATTTGTAAAGAAAACTAAAGAACAAATTGAACAAGAAGAAGAGGAAGAAAGATTAAGTAAAGGACCTTTATTTAGATACAGAACATCTAAGAGAGATATTGAAATTGATGATTAAACTTTACACTAAATTTATTACAAAAAAAATAGAGGCAAGCGCATTTAAAACTGTTCTTGCCTCTACTTATCAGACGGCATACCGATTATACTTAATAACAAACGGTATTAAAGAATTTCAACCTTTTTATGAAGAAACACATCCTGATTATTTTATAAATTGTGGTGTAAAAACAGAAGCGGCAGTTGCTGGTGAAGCACGAGCACAAGTATGGAACGTTAGACATCTACAACCTATTTTAAGAAAAAAACCTAGGTTTATTTTAAGATGTTCTATCACAGAAAAGAAAACCAACAAAGAAGTTTATAAATGCAAACTAATTACAAAAAATGAATATGAAATATATAAACAAATTCAAGAATGTATTAACGACATTCATGATATCACCAAATAATATAGAAAGGAAAAATATAATGGAATTAGAACTTTTAAGAATATCATCTCAAGAAGATTCTACTAATGGAATATTATTTAATGCAACAGATGGCAGAAAATTCTTATGTTATACATTAGAAGATCAGCATCGAGAAACTAAAGTATGGGGAGATACTAGAATTCCAGCAGGTACTTATAGAATCACTCTAAGAACCGTAGGTGGACACCACTCAAGATATACAAGTAAATATGGTAAAATGCATAAAGGTATGCTGTGGCTACGAGATGTTCCCGGGTTTGAATATATTCTCATACACGTGGGTAATGACGATGACGATACTGCGGGCTGTCTTCTTTTAGGTGATTCTCAAAAATATAATGGTAAATCTAATAAAAATGGATTTATAGGTTCATCAACAACAGCATATAAGAGAGTATATCCTGAAATAGCGAAAGTATTAGATGAAGGTGGATCCGTAAATATTACCATCAAAGATTTTGATATATAATAAAATAATAATAAATAGAAATGAAATACTTACAATTATTTGAACAATTTGTTAACGAAAGATTTAACGCTAAAAAAGCAAAGAAAGAACTACAAGGATTTGGCTTTAAAAACGTTGATGACAGTGGTAACGAAATTTCAGTTGAAACTGGATCTTATGAAAATCCATTTGGTTCAAAGAAAAGTTATACTTTCTTTTGGAATGGTGAAACAGTGTGGTGTGAATCTGATGGAGCTGGAACAGAATGGATGGGAGAAATAACTACAGCAGAGCAATTTGCTGATGCTATGGAGGACCCAAGTGGATGGGCATATTGAAAAACTTAAAAGATTGGATTAAAAATAATAAATATTAAATAAACTTTTTTTATTTAATATGTATAATAAACATAGTTAACTTATAAAAATTTAAAAAAGATGTCAACAGAAACTCAGACAACAGTAAATGAAAACGTAGAGGATCAAGCAAATCCCGTTTTCGATGAAATTAACACGATTGATGAAAATGGTGCAATTAATGTACTTATTCAAGCAGCTCAATTAGCTCAAGGAACAGGTAGATTAAGTGTTAGAGATTCAGTATTATTAGCTAAAGCGATCGATACTGTAAGACCAGGTACTATTTAATAAAATCAAATTTCTCAAATAAAAAGGCTAAATTATTTTAGCCTTTTTTTGTTTTTACAGGTCAGCCACTGATATATAAATCTAATAGTAATAACAACTTAAAAGAGCCAAATACTATGAATAATTTATTACACGAGTTTTGTGATATGTTTCCATCAATTGAATTTGATGTTAAACATGGGGAAATAAAACATAAACTTTCTCTAGAGAGTGTTTCTATGGGAGAAAGAGAAATCTTAAGAATGCTTAAAGAAGCAAGCAGACAATTATCTAAATTTAAAAAATTACATAAACAAGGGAAAGTAGGTCCTGAAGCCGTTTTTGATTGTGAATGGAGAGTTCATGAATTAGAACTGGAACTTGAAAGATTCAAAGAGTCAAGCGAGTTCGAGGATCTTGATGATTTTAACGATCTAGAAGATATTCAATAAGTATGAAACTAAACACTTTTTCTCGATATAAAAAGTATTAAAGAAAATTATATTTAGATGGAAATACAGCCAATATTAATTGTTAGAATGCCTTCACACAAAACTGAAGATGAAGTTGCTAATGTTTTTTTAGATTTTGAAGAATCTCCAATAGTAGATCAATATGCAGTTTTAGTTTTAAAAAATTATAGTGACGGTCCTAAAGAAATACAATTTGAATGTGTAAATTCAAATCAAACAAAAGAAGAGTTTGAGTCCTTAAAGAATAGATTATTAAAAGAAATGGAATCTGCTCAAAAACAAAGATTAAATATGTAATGAAAACTCCTATTATTAAATATAGTGATAAAACATTAAATAGATTAAGTTGGTTTATGAAAATAGGTGGTATTACATTATGGCCATTTATTATACTTAGAGAACGATATAATGTACCAAATGCTAATTATAGTAAACGAATCGTTAATCACGAATCTATCCATATTAAACAACAAGAGGAGCTGCTAGTCATTCCATTTTATATTTTATATGTAACTGAATGGTTTATAAAATTATTCTTTTATGGTAAAGAAGCATACTACAATATCTCTTTTGAAAGAGAAGCATACAGCAATGAATATGATTTTCAATATCTTGAATCTAGAAAAAGATATAGTTGGTTAAAACGTTTATTTAAATAATTAAAGATGCAGGAAGATTTAGAGAAATTAGAAAAAATGTATCTCGATCTTATTCAACCTAAAAAACTCATCGAACATTTTGAAACTGATGAGGATTTTATTGAGTGGTTAAGAATCGGGAGCCCTGAAGAAATGGGATGGGCCTTAAAGGCCTTTGAGACTGCAGAGCTTTACAGATACTGTAAGTTAATTAAAGATGAGATTGAATCATCTATGAAACAATAGTTAATATTTTTGTATAATTATTAATACATTATAACTATGAAACTACCAAAAATAGGATGGTACACTCAAGTTGGTCAATTCTTGATCATACCTACCATTAAAATCACATTTGATAAATCCTTAAATGGATATTATGAATTTATCCTAGCTTGGGGAAGCTGGGGAATATGCCTAGAAATTTAATATATGGAAATAGCAATAATATTAACATCAACTATATCGATGGTGTCCGTTATTGGTAATGTATATTTAGTACATTTACTGATCAAAACACTAAGACAAGAAAAGAAAAAAGGAAAGAATGCCGAATAGAATTGAAGAACAATACCGAGCCCTGCTTGGAACTCTATTAGAAAATTCAACAGAAAAATCAGATCGTACTGGAACTGGAACTCATTCTGTTTTTGGTCGACAAATCAGACACCAAATGAAGGATGGATTTCCTTTATTGACTACCAAGAGGATGGCAGTCAAGACGATGATGACTGAATTAAAGTGGTTTCTAAAAGGAGATACCAACATCAAGTACCTTGTTGATAATGGATGTAACATTTGGAATGGTGATGCTTATAAGAATTATAGAAATAAGTTTGAACCAACCCCTTATCAATTTACTCCAGATACAATGGAAGAGTTCATTAACAAAATCAAAACCGATGATGAGTTTGCTGAGAAGTGGGGTGAGTTAGGTCCAATCTATGGTAAGCAATGGAGAGGTTGGTTTGGTTATGATAAAAATGTAGATCCTGTTTTTGTAGATCAAATCGCAAACCTCATCGAAGAACTAAAAACAAATCCTGATTCTCGTAGACTTATGGTTAATGCATGGAATGTTGGAGATTTACCAACTATGGCCCTTCCACCTTGTCATTATGGATTTCAGGTTTACACAAGAAAAACTACTAGACAAGAAAAGATTGTTAATCCTGGGAAATACAGAGCAATCTCTTTAATGTGGAACCAAAGATCTGTAGATACATTCTTAGGTCTTCCATTTAATATTGCTAGCTATGCGGCACTTTTGTGTTTGATTGCAGAAGAAGTTGATATGATTCCAGATCAATTGATTGGAAACTTAGGTGACGTTCATTTATATTCAAACCACGTTGATCAGGCAATAGAACAATTAGATCGAGAAATTTATGATTTACCAACAGTAGAATTTAGTAATATAAATATATTAGATGGTGAATTTGATTACGAAGTTAAAGATTATAAATATCATCCGAGCATTAAAGCTCCACTATCAAATTAAATATATGAAAACACTTAAAAAAATATGGAATTACCTGATATGGTTAGAGGAGCAGCGAATGAAAGCTGCAATAAAATCAGGTAGTGCAGGTCCTTTACTGTAAATGAAATCAATCGTTGATAATATTTGGAGATGCGGATGTGGATCTATGAATTCACCATTCTTGGAAAATTGTGGAGGTTGTAATAAGCCAAAACCTATTGATAGATATATAGAATACTATGAAAAAGAATAAAACAATTGCAGGATTAAACGTAGAATCTAATAAGTCTCCTAATCCAACTCAAAAAGGAATAGGTGAAGACTCTAGATTATCTAAAATAAGACAATTTAAAGGTTCTATAAAAGATTTTAAAAGTTATTGGGATGATAGATCTAACTAGACAGAGTATTGAAACACTATTAGGGCAGTGGGGATGGTTAATCGGAGCGGCTATTTTTTCTATAGCTTTTAAAGATACTATTTCTAATTTCTGGGGCGGCTTGAGCTTTTTAATTGGTAATGATTTTAATGTAGATGACATTGTTTGGATTAATGGAAATAAAAAAGCAAGGATTGTTAGACAAAGTATATGGAGAACTACATTTTATTTGTTTGATCATGAAAGAAAATTCATAGTTCCTAACGATAGAATATGGACTCTTAATCTAGAAAAGGATTTAGATCAAGATATTCAAAAATAATGTAAAAAAAGGTTGATTTTTCAATATCAATCCAACATTATACAGATATATAAAAAGTAGAATAATTCTATAAAACCAAAATAAATTTTAGTGTTATGACGTTCATTAGCGAAGCAGGCCAGGCTTCGATAAATGAACCACAAGCAAAAGCTTTGTCTAACTATCAATTAATCGATGATACCATTGGAGATATATGGTTCGAAGAAGTTGATGGATACGAATCAGAAGACGATGTTATGGTGCAATTTGGAGTTGGCGGTCCTGCATGAAAATTACAAAAAAGAGACCCTAATAAGGTCTCTTTTTTATTATAGATATATAAGTTATAAATAAAAATTAATCAAATGAATAATTTAAGATCATATTTAGATTTTTTAAACGAAAAGAAACCAGCAGGAGCTCCTGATTTTCATCATTCAGATGCACCTGATGCTAATGGTAGGTTTAAAGAATTAGGAATTAAAGATTTAGCAGCATGGCTAATTAAAACTAGGAAGAAGGATGTTAAAAAGATTAGTGGGTCATTAACTCAACAGGTTGTATTTAACAGGAATGAAGATCCTAAGTATGCTGAAAAAATGGAAAAAGTAAGAAAAGAAGTTTACAAACAATTAGGTAGACAAGATTTATTAGATAATATGAAAGAAAATATATCAACAGATTCTAAACATGTTTTAGGATTAAACGAATTTAAAAGTGCAAAAGAATTTGACGCTTTATACGAAGAAGCATTATTAGAAAATGATGTTAGAGACTTACACTTTGAAACAGATCCTAAAAAAGCTGAAGAAATAAAAATAGCTATTGGTAAATCACAAGGTGAAGTTTCTAAAAAGAAGCAAATTGAAGGTGGTGAATATTCTTTAAGAAGATTTAGAAAAGAAATTAAATATGGTAATGGTAAAGACTTAGGAGTATTCCTTCCAGGTTCGTATGACGCTGTTACTTCTACTTTAGGAGATGGACCACATAAGAAGGCTGTTAAAAAAGTAAAATGGAATCAAAGAAAATACGATCAATGGTTAAAAGATGTTTCTTCAAACGGAGGAGCAGAGCATGCCTTTGATATGGCACAAAATGCTAAGAACGAACCGGGACTTATTGATTGGGTTAAGAAGCAATTTAGAGGAGATGATCCAATGCAAAGAATTCAATGGGATATTGAAGCATTTGCAGAATCAGTAGTTACTGAAGCTAAAGGTTTACCAAGCCATGCTAGAAATTTATCTATAAAACTAAAAACACACTGGTTACCTGACACAGACAACAAGGATATTTATTTCTTAGCTGATACAAACAAAGGTCAAACAATAACCATTGATTTATCTGTAAGAACTGGAGAATATAAAGTTATTGATAAAAAAGATAATGTTATTTATCAGGGCGGAGACCCTTATGCTGCCGCTAAGTTAATTGAATCAGTAGTTACTGAAGCTAAAGCATATAAGTTAAAAGCTTCTGAATTTGGTGGAGATACGCACTCAGCAGCATACAATGTAAAGGGCGAAACTACATGGAGAGTTCATAGTACTTATGCTATTGATCAGGTATCTGGAGAAAATGATGCAAGTGAAAGAGATGTAGTTTTCTTTGAAGCAATGCCTATTAATAATGACATATACATTAAGATTGGTGGAATTAATAACCTTAAAAGAACTGGTTCAACAGTAGGTAATAATTTTGGTACTACTATTGAAGAATGGAAAAAGGATCCAAAAGGAATTGCAAAAGAAGCTTCTGATTTTCTTACCGATGCAACCCATCTTAAATGGATAAACAAAAAAGCAAGAAGTCAGGGTCAAACAATTAAATGGGCTTTGAAAGATGATTATTCTGGTGTTATTGAAGATCTAGTTAATAAATCATTAGGTCTTAAAGAATCTCAAGTTAATGAAGCTAAGAATACTATTGGTCTTGCATTTAAAGAAGAACAAGATTATCTAGATTTTAAAGAGTTTGTTGCAGAGCAACCTAGAGGAGTTATCAGAAAGAATATTGGGTTTGATAGTAAAACTAAATCATGGAATGTTGAAATGGATGTTAAAGTTCTAGACCGCATTTACGGTGAAGGTACTCCTAGTAATAAAGAGTCTGGATGGTACGGTGGATTACCGGATGATTTTGAATCGGTAATAATTGAATCAGTAGTTGCTGAAGCTAAGAAATTCTACAACACTAAAGAGATAGCTAAAATGTCAAATGCTGCAGGAGATATTGTAATTGACGCTAAATATGCAATTCAAGATTTAGGAGTTGCGTATGGTAATAAAGTACCAGCTAAAGAATTAGATAAAGTTTTATATAATTATGATTTAGAACTTGAAGATGTTATGGAATCAATTAAAGAGGCTAAATTATCTAAGATTCATAACGCGGCAAAGAAAGGAAGCTATCCTGTATCTCTTGTTGTGATTGAAAATGGTAAAGTAATTAAACAAGAATTAGTTGGAACTCCTCAAATAGTTCCAGCTGCATTTAATCAATTAAAGAAAGAATATCCTAACGCAGTTGTTCACGTAGAAGATAGAACAGGTAAGAGATTATTTAGTGAATCTTTTGTATCTGAGGCAGTTGAATTAGAAGATGTTTATGAATTAATTGCACATCATAAATTTGATAAAGATTTTAAAAAGCTTTCATCTAAAGATAGAGAATGGGTAAAGAATGATGCTAAAGAAAGAGGATTTACAGAATCTTTAACAGTTGAATCTTTTAAATCTTTATTAAGAGAATTAAATGAAGCTAAACCAGGTCCTGACGGATACATGACAGGCTTAAACGATAAAGATCAGGAAGATAAAGAAGATGCTATGGATAAACAAGCAGAAATGGATGATGATGATCCAGATGCTTACAAAGAACTTCCAGGAGATAAAGAGGCTCAAGAAAAAGGCAAAGTTAAAACGTCAAAGCATGTTAAATCATATCATGAATTATACGGAGATAAAAAAGATGAATCTATTGACGAGTCTATTAGAGTTGGAAAAGTTGTAGCTATTACAAAATATAATCCTAAAACAAACCGTAAAGAATTAGTAGATGTTAGAATAACTGATTACACTAAAAAACCAGGTTCAAAGGATTTTGTAGAGTATGAACTTAAAGGTAAAAAAAGAAAGGTTTCAATAGATGTATTTAAATCTATAATGGAATCTAATATTAATGAAGAAAAAGCCGAAGGAGATAGAGGTCCTATTGATGATTCTGCTATTGAAACAGGTTTAAAAAATAAAGCAAAAGACACAGGAGTTCCAATCGCATTACTTAGATTAGTAATGAGAAGAGGACTAGCCGCTTGGAAAAGTGGTCATAGACCAGGAGCTACTCAACAACAATGGGGATATGCAAGAGTAAATTCATTCTTGACAAAACAACCAGGAACTTGGGGAGGAGCTGATAAAGATATCGCTAAAGAAGTTAGAGATGGTGGTCATGATAGTAAATTAAAAAAAGCATAAAGCTTTTCTATAAAAAAAGAGTATTAAGATGGACATATTAATTATTTTATTGGTATTAGGGTTTATTGGATTTGTAGGATTTAAAATGTTACAAAAGAAAAAGAACAGACCTAGCAGTGGATATACTGGAGGATCTAATTCTGGATCAGGATCTACTGGAGGATCTAATTCTGGATCAGGATCTACTGGAGGATTTCAAGGACCAAAGGACTGGCAAGATTTCGATGACAGTGACATTCCACACCCATACAAAGGTGTTAAAGGACCGCCAAGGAGACCTGAAAAAGTAGAGTTTGACGACAGACAAGAGATGTAAGAATCTACTAAAGAACTATTAAAAACCTTATAATTTAATTGTAAGGTTTTTTTATGCATTTTTGAAAATAATTGCCCGAATATTTTTTTATGTCAATTATTTTGTTTATATTAGTATAGTAATAAAAGAAAGAATAGTATTTATGAAAAAGTATTCAATATTTCTAATGTTTCTAGTCGTAGTTCCAATCATGGCTAGTTTAACAAACAACAGTGGTTCTCATAATTTAATTGAGACTTCTGTAAATATTCCAATCAAACCAATAGAGTCCTTAAAACCTATTGAAATAGAGATTAAAAAACCTAAAATAGAATCTGATTTAGTATACGCTATGATTCAGGTTGAAAGTTTAGGAAATGATTCTGCTATCGGGGACAAACATCTCGTTGGTGAGGAAGCAGTCGGGGCACTCCAGATAAGACCAATCATGATACGTGAAGTAAATAGAATTTTAAAATTAAAGAAATCTGAAATTAGGTATAAACGTAAGGATAGGTTTAGTAGAAAAAAATCAATTGAGATGTTTTTAATTTGGAAAGAATTCCACCACAAAGATTCTGATTTTGAAAAAATAGCAAGAAACTGGAATGGAGGTCCAAGAGGATATAAAAAGAGTAGAACAGAATATTATTGGAAAAAAGTAGAAGCTGAGCTAAATAAGTAAAGATATATATTAAATGAAACACATTAAAATATTTGAAGATTTTGTAACAGGTGCTCAACACGAGTATGATTTTGTAGGTATACAATCTGAAATGCATGGATTGTCAAGAGAAGAATATACTGCATATTATTTAAGTGAAGCAAAGGCAATATCTTCACAGAGTAAACCATTTACTGTAAAAGGAATAAGATTTACATATACTGAACAAAGAGGTAGATTTTATGGAGCTTATTTGTTTGACGTTGCACAAACATCAAACATACAACATAAAGCTAAACTTTCATTAGAAGAAGTTAACATATTTTTAAAATCTTTTAAAGTTAAAGATGATGTACCTTCTAGTTATGAAGAAAAAGAGTTAGATGCTTTATGTAAGCAAATAGCAAAAAAAGGTATTGTTTGCGATCACGACGACGCAATGGATATATCTTAATATTTAATTTATTTTCTTGTAATTAATAGCACACTTGGTTAATATTAAGTCTGATTAGTCTGATATATATAGAAGAAGACTAAATATAGATTTTTATTAACATGGCAGAAGACAAATCACCTAAAGAATTAATCGAAGAACTATACGGATTGTTTGCAACATTCAAACAACGTATGGAAGATCCTAATTTTATTCAAATTGAAAACACTTTAAATCAACTTGTTGAAAATCAAGCTGAGATGAAAAGTGAGATCAAAGAAATGAAAAGGCAACTTCTAAGCCCTTTTGATGGAGTTATTGTTGAAACTAAAAAAAATACAGAGTATCGTACTGAAAAACAAGAAGAATATAGTATGCTCGTTGAAGAGCACAAGGCTCTTGTTAGATTTAGATCTGTTTTTATAAAACTCGGTTGGGTTTTATTAACAGGTGTCGGTGGTATTCTTACATTCTTAATAACAAACGCATTAAATATATTTGACAAAGGATAGATGGTTACAGATAGAATATCCCTTAATTTAATATACTTTTATTTAAATAATTTTCAAGCCAATCAAGGTGAGATTGATAATATTCAAATATCAGCAAGACCATATAGTAGAGAAGCTATAAAAACTATTAGCTTTTCTAACTTAACAGAATTACGTGCTTTTATTGAAATTGAAGCACCTCTTTTAGTTGACTTTAGTGACATTCAATGTTTCCCTTTAAATCTATATGAATTAAAAAGTTTTAATGTTACAATTGATCTAGGAGATTCGTCGACTAGCAAAAACTATATATGGAATAACGATAGAGTATTCAAAGCAAATACTAAGAATATACATAACGCAAATATGGACATATTAAATAAACAATATGTACCTGAGTTTTTAGAAGTATTAAACGAATTTAACAACTTTATACTTAGCGAATATATTTTATTACAATATACTTATATTGAATGTGGGTATATTGAAGTATTTTTTGGAGTATCTATGGAAAAACTAGAGGAATTATATAAAAAATATAAAAATAAATAATGGCACATACTGGAATCGAAGGATCTAACAACAAAGGCCCTCAAGGTTATTATGAACCACTATATCCACACCATCAAGGAAAGGCGCTAACGCACACTGAGATGGACTATAATTTAGATCTTATTGGTGAAATCATCAAAGGATTTAGAGTAATGGGAACAGGACCAGATGCGGAAATGCACCTGACCGACGATATTGACAAGGTTTTAAAATTATATAAAGTTCAATCATCAGATGCTACTCTTATTGCAGAAGGAGCCGATGTTGGAGACTTTGTTTGGGTAACTGGCGTTGCAACTGGCGGCGGTGGAGGTGCTCAAGGATATCAAGGTTCATTAGGACCTCAAGGAGATATAGGAGCACAGGGATCTATTGGTAATCAAGGATCTGGGACTCAAGGAGAACAAGGTATAACAGGAGATCAAGGAGAGGTTGGACCTCAAGGAGATATAGGAGCACAAGGATCTATTGGTAATCAAGGATCTGGGGCTCAAGGAGAACAAGGAGCACAAGGTATTCCAGGTAATCAAGGAGATGAAGGAATTCAAGGAGATCAAGGAGCAACTGGTGATGCTGGACCACAAGGTAATAAAGGTGAACAGGGTATACCAGGAATTAAAGGAGATCCAGGAGAACAAGGTATACCTGGTTTAAAAGGAGATCCAGGAAATCAAGGATCAACTGGTATTAAAGGAGACCAAGGAGCTCCCGGTGGAATTGGAGATCAAGGAGCTGTTGGAGATCAAGGAGCTGTTGGAGATCAAGGAGCTGTTGGAGATCAAGGAGCTGTAGGTACACAAGGTGCTGTTGGAGATCAAGGAGCTATAGGAGATCAAGGAGCTGTTGGAGATCAAGGTATTCAAGGAGAAATAGGTACACAAGGAGCTGTTGGAGATCAGGGTGCTATAGGTACACAAGGTGCTGTTGGAGATCAAGGTATTCAAGGAGAAATAGGTAGTCAAGGACCCTTAGGTGATCAAGGAGCTACCGGAGATCAAGGAGCTGTTGGAGATCAGGGTGCTATAGGAGATCAAGGAGCTGTTGGGGATCAAGGAGCTGTTGGTACACAAGGAGAAATAGGTGGTCAAGGACCATTAGGTGGTCAAGGACCAGATGGAAATCAAGGAGCAGATGGAAATCAAGGAGCTATAGGAGATCAAGGACCATTAGGTGGTCAAGGACCAGATGGAAATCAAGGAGCAGATGGAAATCAAGGAGCTGCTGGAGATCAAGGAGCTATCGGAGATCAAGGACCATTAGGTGGTCAAGGACCAGATGGAAATCAAGGAGCTGTTGGAGATCAAGGAGCTATCGGAGATCAAGGAGCTGTTGGAAATCAAGGAGCTATCGGAGATCAAGGAGCTATAGGTACACAAGGAGCTGTAGGAGATCAAGGGCTTGTTGGTGAAACTGGAAATCAAGGAGCTATCGGAGATCAGGGAGCTATCGGAGATCAAGGAGCTGTAGGAGATCAAGGACTTGTTGGTGAAACCGGAGATCAAGGAGCTGTAGGAGATCAAGGAGCTATAGGTACACAAGGAGCTGTAGGAGATCAAGGGCTTGTTGGTGAAACCGGAGATCAAGGAGCTGTTGGAGACCAAGGAGCTATAGGTACACAAGGAGCTGTCGGTACACAAGGAGCTGTCGGTACACAAGGAGCTATAGGAGATCAAGGAGCTATAGGAAATCAAGGAGCTATAGGAGATCAAGGAGCTGTTGGAGATCAAGGACTTGT
>Ga0228619_1000369_pt1 | contig 20571 bp, 16 predicted proteins | sample 22DmetaG_FD_190065 | JGI IMG/M metagenome (GOLD analysis project Ga0228619, IMG submission 190065) | Seawater microbial communities from Monterey Bay, California, United States - 22D | ecosystem: Environmental > Aquatic > Marine > Coastal | place: USA: California | collected 2016-10-12 | reverse complement strand
TGAAACTTCATTTATTTAATTTAAGTTCAAACAACAATCGAATAAGTGTTTTGTATCTCATTTTGAAGAATCTCTGTTGATTGAGCATACAAAATACGATTATTTTGAAAGTCAATCAGGTTCTTTTTACTCAAATTAGAAAACCGAACCCGACACAGATTGGCCAACAAATACTTTACGACTACATGTTTCTTCGATACTGACCACCAACCTCAAACAACGCATTTGTAATCTCACCTAATGAAGCATACTTACAAACCTCCATGAGCTGCTCAAACATATTTTCATTTTGAATCGCAGCCTTTTGGATGTTATCAATTCCTAAAGCAGCCTCCTTCGAATAAGACGTATGCAATTCCTTCAACATTGAAATTTGGTACTCTTTTTCTTCTTCTGTTGCTCGAATAACCTCTTTCGGCAAAATCGTGGGAGAACCTTTGGAACTCAGAAATGTATTCACCCCAATAATTGGGAATTCACCTGTATGTTTCAGGGTCTCGTAGTACAGCGACTCCTCTTGGATTTTAGATCTTTGATACATGGTTTCCATTGCACCAAGAACTCCTCCTCTTTCTGTGATTCTGTCGAACTCTGTAAGCACTGCTTCTTCAACCAAATCAGTCATTTCCTCAATTATAAATGACCCTTGTAGCGGATTTTCGTTCTTTGCAAGACCTAATTCTCGATTGATAATCAGTTGAATTGCCATAGCTCTACGCACAGATTCCTCAGTTGGCGTAGTAATCGCTTCATCATAAGCATTAGTATGCAAAGAATTACAATTGTCATAAATAGCATACAGCGCTTGAAGAGTAGTTCGAATGTCATTGAAATCAATCTCTTGCGCATGAAGTGATCGCCCAGATGTTTGAATGTGGTACTTTAACATTTGAGCTCTTGAATTAGCACCATATTTTTTGGACAATGCTTTTGACCATATTCTTCTTGCAACGCGGCCAATTACGGCATATTCCGGATCAATTCCATTTGAAAAGAAAAAGGACAAATTTGGACCAAATGCATTGATGTCCATCCCTCGACTCAGGTAGTATTCAACATAAGTAAACCCATTCGCTAAAGTGAATGCCAATTGTGTAATTGGATTGGCACCAGCTTCGGCAATGTGATACCCAGAAATAGATACAGAATAAAAGTTCCGAACACCGTTATTGATGAAATATTCTTGAACATCACCCATCAAACGCAACGCAAATTCCGTTGAAAAGATGCAGGTATTTTGTGCCTGATCCTCTTTCAATATATCTGCTTGAACGGTACCCCTAACTTGCATGAGTGTCGTCTTCTTGATCTCAGAATAAATTTTATCTGGAAGTACTTGATCGCCGGTTACCCCAAGGAGCATCAATCCCAAACCATTGTTCCCCTCCGGAAGGTTTCCTTGATACCTTGGACGCTCCGTTCCCTTTTGCTGATATATCGCCTGAATTTTGGCTTCAATTTCTTTTTCTAAACCATTCTCTTTGATGTACTTCTCACAATTTTGATCGATTGCAGCATTCATAAAAAATCCTAGCAACATTGGAGCAGGACCGTTGATTGTCATTGAAACAGAAGTTTTCGGATCTGAAAGGTCAAATCCAGAATATAATTTTTTCGCATCATCCAAACAACAAATTGAAACACCACTATTACCAATTTTACCGTAGATGTCAGGACGTGTATCTGGATCATTACCGTATAATGTCACTGAATCGAATGCTGTTGAGAGCCGCTTAGCTGGCATTCCCAAACTCACATAATGGAACCTCTTATTTGTTCTCTCAGGCCCGCCCTCCCCAGCAAACATACGGGTAGGATCTTCTCCTTCTCGCTTAAAAGGGAACAAACCTGACGTAAAAGGAAACGCTCCTGGTACATTTTCTTGAAGCACCCATCTCAGAATATCACCCCAACCTGTATACTTCGGTGTAACAACCTTTGGTATTTTTGAATGTGAAAGTGATTCAGTGTGTGTCTCAATGGAAAGTTCTTTATCTCGAACTTTGAACTTAAAGACTGGCTCCTTATAAGTGGCACGTATGTCCTCCCAAGCTTCCAAAGTTGCCCAATTCCTCGGGTCAAAGTTCAACTTCTCTTGCTCAAATGTTTCCTGTAATGCCTTTACCAAGCGGTCTTTGTCATCTACTTTAGATGCTTTGATTGCCTCCATGGAAGATTGCAATCCCCAGAGCTTATCGGCAACAGCAACTTGTTCATTTACCCATTTGTCATATCCTCTATTGTTCTCTGTTATTTCTGAAAGATATCTTGTACGATCTGGTGGTATCACAAAAATCTTCTCAGACATTTCTTCAGTAATCTCAAACGTGGATTTTAAATTTGCTCCTGCCTTTTCTACGAGCGTATCCATGATTACTTTGTAAAGTGTATTCATACCTGGATCATTGAACTGCGAGGCGATGGTTCCAAATACCGGCATTGAGTCAACATCTTCGTCCCACTTGTTGTGGTTTCTTTGGTATTGTTTGCGGACATCACGGAGCGCATCCAATGCACCACGCTTATCAAACTTATTTAAAGCAATAACGTCTGCAAAGTCCAACATATCTATTTTCTCCAGCTGCGTTGCTGCTCCGTACTCTGGAGTCATTACGTACAATGAAGTGTCAGAGTGGTCCAAAATTTCAGTGTCTGATTGACCAATTCCGGAAGTTTCAAGGATCACCAAATCAAATTCGGCAGCCTTTAAAACGTTAATTGCTTCGGCAACGTGTTTGGACAATGCAAGATTTGATTGTCGTGTCGCCAAAGAACGCATATAAACACGATCATTCTTTATCGAATTCATTCGTATTCTATCTCCCAAAAGCGCTCCTCCAGTTTTACGTTTTGAAGGATCCACCGAGACAACAGCAATCGTTTTATCTTTAAAATCGACCAAGAAACGACGTACCAACTCATCGACCAATGACGACTTTCCAGCCCCCCCCGTTCCAGTGATTCCTAGAACCGGAACATCAACAGCATTCGCCATATCAGAAATCTTGGAGAGAATACCCTCTGATTCGACTGCAAAATTTTCCGCCGCAGAGATGATGCGAGCAATCTTCGGTGCACTCTTTTCCTTGATGTAATCCAATTCTGAACTTAGGTCATTTCCAACAGGGAAATCACACCGCTTTACAAGATCATTAATCATACCTTGAAGTCCCATCTCTCTTCCATCATCTGGATGATAAATGCGCTCAATTCCATGCGCTTCCAATTCCGCGATCTCTGATGGAAGAATGGTTCCACCTCCTCCCCCAAATATTTTTATTTGGGGTGCTCCCTTCTCTTTCAGCAAATCATACATGTACTTGAAGTATTCATTGTGTCCACCCTGATATGAAGTCATTGCTATAGCCTGGGCGTCCTCTTGAATCGCACAATTAACAACCTCTTCTACAGAGCGGTCATGCCCAAGATGAATTACTTCACAACCCGTAGATTGAATGATTCGACGCATAATATTGATCGCTGCATCGTGACCATCAAATAAGGATGCTGCAGTCACAATTCGTACTTTATTAGAAGGGATATAAGGCTTTACTCTTTCCATAAAAAAAATAATTCACGCTGCCTTTATAGGCATGCGAAGGTAGTGATTTTGGATGATTTTATCACTAACTTCGTTTCGATTTTAACTGGATTAACCTCGAATATTGGCGTATGAAATCAAAATATCTTTGTCTATTGTTTCTCTTTGGTGTGTTAAATGCCTGTACATCACCGACTCAAGAAAATACAGATTCTAATGAAGTGAACAATCCAGAATTGGCGACAAATACGGAGTCGAAAATAGAACCAATTGAATCTGTTGAAACATTTCCAATGCCAGAATTCGGCATGAAATGGGGAAAAATAAACGAACTTTATCCCACTGCAGAGTTTATAGAAGTTGAGGCTATAAAGTATGGCATTAACGGTGGTGGAAATGGATATGACGTGATACGAAATGGAGAGCCACTGTTCTTTATTTGGTTGGATGGAGCACATGAAGAAATCAGCGGAATCCTCATTCTAAACTCCAATTATATCATTGATGAAAAAGTCCATGTCGGCATGAACTTAAATGATTTCTTGGCGCACTATCCGAACTCCAAATCATTCAACAACGTACTTTGTAACGATGAGTGTATTTGGCGAGAGAAAGAGGGTTTTATGATCGCGGTGAAAACTACCGAACAACAACGAATTTCAAAGTATAGACCGTATCGAGGACAGGAGATTTTTCAAAAATTTATTTATACTGATATACCAATCTACAGAATCTTCTTAGACCGCTAGAACAATGCAAGTCAGAAAGACAATTCTAATGGCTCAAGTACTCTTAGGGACGAAAGTATTCATACCTTTGCCGCTTAAACTAATAGTATGATCTCAGTCAACGGAATTGCAGTTGAATTTGGCGGAGAAGCGCTCTTCAGCGATGTAAACTTTGTCATTAATGAAAATGACAAAATCGCTTTGATGGGTAAAAATGGTGCAGGAAAATCTACAATGATGAAAATTATTGCTGGTGTAAATGCTCCAACTCGCGGCACGATACAGTCTCCTGAAGACACAGTTATTGCCTATCTCCCGCAGCATTTACTAACGGAAGATAATTGCACTGTCTTTGAAGAGGCCTCAAAAGCATTCGGAGGCATTTTTGAAATGAAAACAGAAATGGATCGATTGAATTCAGAATTGGAAACCCGAACGGATTATGAATCTCAAGAATACATGGACATCATTACTAAAGTGAGTGATTTAGGTGAAAAATTTTACGCAATCGAGGAGATTAATTATGATGCTGAAGTTGAGAAATCCCTTCTCGGACTTGGGTTTAAACGAGCCGACTTCTTACGTCAAACGAATGAATTTAGTGGAGGTTGGCGAATGAGAATCGAATTAGCAAAAATTCTACTTCAGAAACCAGACCTCGTCCTGCTCGACGAACCTACAAACCACATTGATATTGAATCTGTCATTTGGTTGGAAGACTTTTTAATGAACAAAGCCAAGGCCGTAATCGTGATCTCCCACGACAAAACATTCATCGATACAATTACCAATAGAACTATCGAAGTCACCATGGGACGCATCTATGATTACAAAGCAAATTATTCACATTACTTACAATTGCGAGAAGACCGTAGATTAGCTCAAATCAAAGCATACAAAGAGCAACAGGCGTTTATTGCAGATACAAAATTATTCATCGATAAGTTCAAAGGAACATTCTCAAAAACCAATCAAGTCAATTCAAGAAAACGAATGCTTAATAAACTTGAGCTGGTGGAGATTGATGAAATTGATACTTCATCACTAAATCTTCGATTTCCTCCATCTGAACGATCTGGTGATACACCGATACATGTCAAAGACATGAGTAAATCATATGGTGAAAATATCGTCTTTAAAGATGCAAACATGTCCATTTCCAGAGGAGAGAAAGTGTCATTTGTTGGTCGAAATGGTGAAGGAAAATCCACCATGATTAAGGCCATTATGGGACAGATTGATTTTAAAGGAACTTGCGAATTAGGACACAATGCAAAGGTCGGTTATTTCGCACAAAATCAAGCTTCATTGCTGGATGAAAACATAACCGTATTTGAGACTGTAGACAATATTGCTGAGGGAGAAGTGCGGAAAGAAATGAAAAATATTCTCGGTGGATTCATGTTTGGTGGAGATGCAATCGATAAAAAAGTCAGTTTCCTATCAGGAGGAGAAAAAACACGACTCGCAATGGTGAAATTATTACTTGAGCCCGTTAATGTTCTAATTCTGGATGAGCCAACCAACCATCTGGACCTAAAATCCAAAGATGTACTGAAGCAAGCACTTAAATCATTTGACGGTACGCTGATTTTAGTTTCACACGACCGGGATTTTCTCGAGGGACTCTCACAAAAAGTTTTTGAATTCAAAAACAAACGGATCATTGAACATTTTGAAACGATTGATGAATTTTTGGCACGGAATCGTGTTGAAAACCTCAAGCAAATTGACTTGATGGATAATTAAAATTTAAAAATCAATCGATGTAAATATCCTAACTTTGGTCGTGTATTTGTGACGCACAATAAGCAAAAAACAATGTCAATTAGAATTCGTCAAATAGAGCAAAAAGACAATCCCAAAATAGCAGCTACGATTCGTTCAATTTTAACAGAACACGGTATGAACAAGCCGGGCACTGTTTATACAGATCCAACAACAAATGCACTATTTGAATTGTTCCAAACCAAAGGCTCATTTTATTGGGTTGTCGAATCCGATGAAACCATTCTTGGTGGCTGTGGTATCTACCCTACCACTGGTCTAAAAAATGGATGCGTTGAATTGGTTAAACTCTACCTATCAAAAGAACTTCGTGGGAAAGGTATTGGAAGGCAACTTATGAAGTTATGCGATGTGAAAGCCAAAACTCTCGGATATGAAACTATCTATCTCGAATCAATGCCAGAACTAAATCGCGCTGTTCACCTCTATCGAAAAATGGGATACGAAACACTCAAGACCCCCATGGGAAACTCAGGTCATTTCGCCTGTAACCTTTGGATGCAAAAGAAACTTAGCTAAGATTTTATATTTCCATTCTGAGATGCTTCTTTGTATATTTACACCATGAAATGTAACCTCGTCTTGTTATACCTATTGATTTCTTTTTGCGCCAGCGGACAGGTTGAAGCCTTCACGCATGGAGGAACTGATGACGATATAGGTTATTGCTTTGCTCCAAATGGACTGGGAGGATACGTTTTGCTTGGCACAGAGCGTACATCTGAAAACAGTTCTGAAGATTTTTCTTGGGTCAATATCGACGAAAAAGGAAATGTAATTTGGAAACGCAATTGGGGATCGCTGAGAAGTGATATACCCGAACACATCGAACAAACGAAGGATGGAGGCTACATCATAGCAGGAAGTAGATATGACGGTGGATTTTTGTCCTTTGATGGCTTCATTTCTAAAATAAATTCAGAAGGAGAAATCACGTGGCTGAAGTATATTGGTGGGAGCGGTAGAGAAGAAATATTTTCTGTAAAGCAAACTTCAGATGGAGGTTATATTGCATGTGGGTTTACAACCTCAGATACCATATTTAGTTTCGGGCAAATGTATATTGTGAAGACAGACCCACTTGGAAATGAAGAATGGCATGCCTACGCTGGCGGACCCGGTAAAGATTATTCCTTCGATATTATCGAGACTGCAGATGGATCATTTCTCGCAGTAGGAACCTATTCGGGATTTCACCGATATTCAACTTTCGAATTTACAGATACACATTCTGACCTTCTGATATCAAAGATCAGTGCGAGCGGAGAAATAATATGGGAAAATCAGTACGGTGGAAATGAAAATGAACTAGGTCGACAAATAAAACAAGGTCCAAATGGCAATTTTTATGTTATCGGATCAACACAAAGCGCGGGATTCGGGAGTTTCGATATGTACCTTTTAAAAATTGATCCAAATGGAAACGAACTATGGTCTAAAAACTACGGAAATATTGGGTTTGACTACGGTAGCTCACTAGACATTGATCCAAGCGGTGCAATCTATATTGCTGGAACAACCAACACCGATACCTTAACGTTTAAAACCGATATAGCGGTGCTTAAAACCGATCTACAAGGAAATGAAATTTGGTCTCTTACACTTGGTGGATCGGCATCTGATTATGGCAATTTTATCCGCTCTACGCCCGATGGAGGATGCGCTATTATTGGAAATTCTAAATCTTTTGGAATGGGCGGAGATGATATTTTCTTTATAAAGCTTTCATCAAATGGACTCATCGAGCCGCTTTTGGGTTCTAATGAATCGTCAATGTTAGTATATCCGAATCCCGCAGTAGATCAATTGAACTTTTACCTGCAAGAGGGGAATGATTGTCTCGACTACCTCTACGAAATTTATGATGGTGTTGGAAACCTTATTTATTCAAAAACAAATGCGACAAAACTGGTAACTCTTGATGTCACTGAATTTGCACAAGGCCGTTACATTTATAGAGTGTCTTCACCCTGTCTTAATGAGCTGCGAGGTTCCTTTATTGTGCATTAAAGAGGGAATCGAGGTCCTGAAAACTCCATGTCATCTCTTGAGTGGTCAAAACATGCTCGAAAATTAAAACCCGATCGAGTGGCTCCTGTGCCAAAACCGAAGAATCTGTATACTTTGAATTCGCAATTCCACTGGCATAAAAATGAATCGAATCAGTAGATTCTTGATGGAATTGCTTTGAGCTTACTCCTGAATCTCCCATCATAACATATACTTCAATGCCGCGATTTTTCACAGCCTCCAACATTGGATAAATTGCCGTTGAAAAGGTCTGAGTAGCACTTGAGCAGTTTGCATTCCAATACTGGTAGTTCGAATGTGCAAAATTGCTTGGATGCGGTATATTGGGAACTCCATAAAACAAACAATTGTGCATCATTAGTAAAAGATGAGATGACTCCTGAATCGTGTCACATACGTTTTTGATGAGTTGAAATTGTGAATTTAAATCCTCACATTGAGTGGGGTTTAGCTGCGAATTCATACAAATTGAAACAACGCCGTTTTCAGAATAAACATTGTAGCTTTTCTTATTAGTGATCGTTCTGTAATACTGGATATTTCCATTTCTAATGTCGTGATTGCCAAGCGCATATTGAACCCGAGGTGACCCTAAATCAAATACACTATCCAAATAAATCATCGTCCCCAAATCAAGTGTAGCCTCACTTGAAATATCACCACCGAGCCAAATCCGATGATATCTTGTTAAATCCAAATCCTGAATTCGAGGATCTAAGCGATGCCATGGACCGGGATTTTGATAATCATAAGTGTGCCCGAGGAAAATATATTTTAATGTATCATCTCCCTTTTTCACAGAATCGAAATTAGACTGCACCAAAATAATATTTGAGAAACTGCTCGAAAAATAAATTAAGCCCAAAAGCCCTATAAAAACCAAATATTTCATTCAAATCTTATTGCATCAAAGATAAAATTCTTTTGGAATTGAAATTACCACCATACGATAAAGCCTTTTTGGATCACATGATTGCGCTTGACCCAAATCATTGGTGATCGCTGATTTTTAATTAATTCCTCAATCTCTTTTTTCGCATTAGAATATGAAACCCATAAAACACTAGTAAAGGGAGCAACGAGCCAATTCAGCTTTGAGGGGATGTAAAACATGCAATCCTTAAATTTATCAATTGAATCAAAATTCAAATACCACCCAACAATACAATCTTGATTCAATGGTGCAGCATCAATAAATTCACCAAAAGGAACAAACAACTGTCCTTTGAAACAAACTGATTGCTCGATCTGATCCACATTGTAGCCCTTTAACTCGAGTAACTGAGAAACCTGAGAGTTTCTAATTAATGGGAATTGCACTGATTTAATTTTATCTAATTTATTAACCAGGGCATCTTTTCGATTGGGTCCTACCCAATGCTCAAGGGCTGTATGCCCTGCGTTTGAATCAAAAAGATAGAATTTATAAACCAATTCAACATGATGTATCACAGTTCCTAAACGAATTAGAAAATCAATCTCACCAATCGTACGTTTTTTGTTGAAAAACTGAAGATTTTGTTCCACACATTGCAACGATTCATCCATATCAAGCGCATAACGATAAAAATACTCAACCAAGTGACCGAGACGGTATTTCTTATTTATTGCAATATCAAATGGATTCGGACCAATTACATGCCCAAACTGGTTGATTCCATCCAATTCCTGCACCCACAGCACTTCTGTTTTTTGATAGCCATCGTATTGCCGTTGTAAAGCGTACCTCATCAAATGCAATTTACGAAATCAAGTTGAAGTCTTAACGATTGTTCACAACCTCTTCTGAAAAATTCATCCTATTTTTAGCGGATGAACAGCACACGAATTATTACGGCCATTGGATTTATTTTAATAACACTATCAATTAATTCAAGGACGATTGATCCTAGAGAAAGTATAAGGAATAATTTCCCTTCTCTAGAGGAGGTGCTCTCTTTTCTCAACAATGCACTGCTTTATGAATGTCAAAGCTGTCAATATGGTATTGCTAAAAAAGAGTCTGGATACTTTTTAACTTACAGAAATTTCATCTCTAAAGAATCTGACGAGCAGTTAATTTGGTCATCAGCAAACAATAAATTCGTCGAATCCGTGCGTTCCGACTATGCCAATATGAACCGTCCAAGATCGCAGGCAAACAATGAATTCTCAGAACTTTACAATCAGCGAGAGAAATTTGATTTCATGTTTTTTTATGGTTATAACAATTGGGCCCAAGACATTGTCAATTTTTTAAAACCAATGAAAGATTCACTGTCCGCTGAGGACCTTGAAAACATGGCCAGAGCTAATGATGAACTTGCAAAACAAGCCATCAATCAAGGCAATCAATTTCGTAAATATAAAACACTACGAACTGAAGATGCGGAAAAAGCGAGTGCATATGCACAAAACTCGATGGAATATTGGGCAGCGATCAAAAAAATAAATCCGAAGTATACTCCTCTGATCATCGAAGATTTAGATTTAAAAATAGGAAATGAAAATATGCATTTTTACAATTTATTCAACTCTGTAAAAATGGAAAATAAAGCCAACTATTTTCTCTCCAGAGCATGGTACCCTGAATGTTACATTCAAAGTGCAAAAAATCTTCTCTTCAGTTGCTCAATAGATGCATTCTTAATAACGCAAGGTGACTCCGATACATATCCGCTCTGGTACGTTCAAAAAAAGCAAAACTATCGGAACGATGTCGTCGTGATAAATGCTCCACTGCTTTACACCCCATGGTTCTTACAAATGAACAAAGAGCGATACAAATACAATAGTCTCCTTGACCAAAACAGCTATGCTGCATTACTCAAAAAAGGTATGTATTGGGACAACAAACAAGAAAAGGTTCCCTTCAAAAACTGGCTTTCTCAAAAAGTACAAACAAGTGATACCTCAACTCTATTGTACGATTTGGTTCCAAAAGCTTTCATTATCCCATTCAAAGGGTCAAATTTAAACGTGAAAATGAACGGAAACTTCTTTGCACATAACGACCTGGCCATTCTTGATATTATCTCCAGCAACCCTGCGCGAGATTTTAATTTTACCAGTCCCTTTCAAATGTATTTGCTTGGACTTGTTGAATACTATTTAGAACGTGGAAAAAGCTTCCACCTTACTCCGAAAATACAACCATTCAAATCAGATAAGGAATCCATTCGCCAGCTGGACAATTTAATGCTCTACACTGAAGTAAGTTACCTGAATGCGTTAAAACACAGTGGTGCCTACGAACTCAACTTTGTATGCTACGGAATCCAGGAACTCCCACCACTATTTAATACGGATAAAATGCGTTTAATTGAGGAACTCATGAATCAACTGCCAATTTCACAGATCATAAAAATGAACAATCTCTCAATGTTGGAATCGATGAGTGCATTTTGCTCAGAGGTTGCGCCAAAGCAGAATGAGCAGTTAAAAAATGAGGCACGTCCAATTCTCTTAGACCGTGTCGAAGAAATGAGTGTTTTGAACAAAGCATTCGAGAAAGACATTCAGAATATGGAGGAAATATTTAGCATTTATGCCGGAATTCGATTACAGTGGGTGAAATTTGAACCCCCTACAATAGCACCTTCTGACCAATTCGTCTTAGATGCCCTTTACAAAAAAGTACAACAGTTCTTAAATAACCCAGTAATTGAAAATCGCGACTGGTCTGAGCTAAAGCTTCAAGCACTCAAAAAAGGATTAGAAAACCTTGAATTGAATTAATTCTAAAATATGAAGAATTACAATGGCCTGAATGACAGATCAAACAGGCCATCTTGCGGTTGATAGAAGACATTAATCAACAATCAAAATCGATACCTTCCTTCCTCTATAAGTAGAATTTACACGACCTCCAGAGAGGTTTGATTGAGTTAAAGATGAAGATTTTGATCTTTCAATTTGAATGCTGGCCGTTCCTGAAGTTAAATTATTCAACTTGTATTGATCAAGTAGTATGTGAGTAGCTCCTGGCTGCGTTAAAATAAACTCCTGTGAACCTCCATTTTCACTCCCTGAAATACGAACCTGAATCGTTTCTCCCTGCTGTAATGGATTTCCAGTCCATGGAAGAAAAAAGTTTCCACTTTTACTAATACTGTTCATTCCGAATGGAATATCAATTGAACTTAGTGAAATACTTGCATTTGAATAGACGACTCCATTTATATCAAAGAAATTAAAAGTTCCTCCATTTAAATTTCCTGTGCGATTCAGTCGATAATATCCAGAAGTTTTTCTCCAATCCAACTGCTCACCATTAAAATCGACTCGAGAAGGGTAAGATAACTCGAGTTTTTGCCCCGAACTATTATCCAATCTAAATGTTGCATTTAGATGTGAAACATTTGTTTCTGTATCATATATGAATTCATAAGTTGAATAAATTCTGTTTTGATCAATATTTACAGATTCCTCTCTATTACATGACGTAAAGAAAAGAACTACTGATAGTATTGTAACTAGTGTAATTGTTCTTTTCATAATTCAATTTATTACGGTTAATAATAAATAAACCAAAGAATGTGCCGAAAAATAGAAATCTCAAAAAATAGAACAACAACTTCAGCTATAAATCAATCAAATAGGCTCCTGAGCCTAAATTATAAGTTGCACGATTTTGGGGCAAGTATGGTAAATCGATGGTCTCTATTGAATCCGATATTTCTGAAAAGTAACGTGATCGAATTGCATATTTTTTATTTTTAAGATTGATCCCGATGTCTCCATTATCACCAAAACAATGAAGAGCAGCACAAATTCCCACTTTGAAGGTAAACATTGTGTCCATAGTAGTGTTGGAATGCCTGCGCTTCATCCAAATGTATAATTTAATTTTTGGGTTTTTACTCCAGTTAGAATTAAAACTACAAGAAATTCAAAGTCAATTTGAATTCTTACGGGCTTACAAAATAAGAAGTAAGCTTTACCAAGAGTGCACTGTACTTTAATTAAACGAATTGACTATCTTTGGCCTCTAATTTATTTAAAGTAGAATGATTAATATTACGCTTCCTGATGGTACAGTAAAGCAAGTAGCTGCGGGAACTTCAGCAATGGATATCGCAATGAGTATCTCCGAAGGGCTTGCTCGCAATGTTCTTGCGGCCAAAGTAAACGATGAAGTTATTGATGCCAATCGCTCAATCGAAACTGATGCAAGTTTACAGTTGCTAACCTGGAATGACACCGATGGCAAAGCAACCATGTGGCATTCTTCTGCACACTTAATGGCTGAGGCAATTGAATTCTACTATCCTGGAGTCAAACTCGCTATTGGGCCTCCCATCAAAAATGGGTTCTATTACGATATAGATTTCATGGATCACACAATTACAGAAGCGGATCTAGAGAAGATAGAGCAGAAAATGAAAGAATTGGCAAAGCAAAAAAACGAATACGTCCGGAAGGAAGTTTCGAAGGCAGACGCCATTTCCTATTTTACAGAAAAAAATGACGAGTACAAACTAGAATTAATTGATGGTCTCGATGATGGATCAATTACATTCTATACACAAGGTGAATTTACAGACCTTTGTCGTGGTCCTCATATTCCACATACAGGACATATTAAAGCTGTAAAACTGACCTCCATTGCTGGAGCATATTGGCGTGGTGACGAGACACGGAAACAACTAACACGAATTTACGGAATCACATTCCCTAAGAACAAAGAGCTAACTGAGCACCTTGAGAAGGTTGAATTGGCAAAAGCACGAGACCACAGAAAACTTGGGAAGGAATTGGATTTATTTACATTCTCACAGCGGGTTGGTCAGGGACTTCCACTATGGCTACCTAAAGGGGCCGCATTGCGCGAACGTCTTGAAAACTTTCTCAAAAAAGCACAGCGAGATGGAGGATATGATCAAGTCATAACGCCTCACATAGGATCAAAAGAATTGTATGTGTGTTCCGGACATTATGCCAAATACGGGAAAGACTCATTTCAACCAATCAACACACCAGATGAAGATGAGGAATTTTTGTTGAAGCCGATGAATTGCCCGCACCATTGTGAAATATTTAAATCACGCCCACGGTCCTACAGAGACCTACCTACACGGTTCGCTGAATTTGGAACAGTATACCGTTATGAACAAAGCGGAGAATTACATGGCTTGACAAGAGTTCGAGGGTTTACACAAGACGATGCACACATTTTTTGTACTCAAGATCAAGTGAAAGATGAATTCAAAAAAGTTATCGATCTTGTTTTATACATCTTCAAAACGCTTGACTTTCAGAATTTTAAAGCACAAATTTCACTGAGAGATCCTGAAACACCAGAAAAATACATTGGTGAGGATTCCAATTGGGACAAAGCGGAAAATGCAATTATTGAGGCTGCCGCCGAGAAGGACCTGAATACTGTTGTAGAATATGGAGAGGCGGCTTTCTATGGTCCGAAATTGGACTTCATGGTAGAGGACGCCCTTGGAAGAGAGTGGCAATTAGGAACAATCCAGGTGGATTACAACCTGCCTGAGCGTTTCGAGTTAGAATATACAGGTGCTGACAATCAAAAGCACAGACCCGTCATGATTCACCGTGCACCATTCGGTTCGATGGAACGATTTGTAGCGGTATTGTTGGAACACTGCGCTGGAGACTTTCCCCTTTGGTTAACAACGGATCAAATTTCGATTTTACCTATCAGCGAGAAATACAACGATTACGCACAAAACCTTTTGAAAGTGCTAAATAATTACGATATTCGCGGATTCGTTGACGAGCGAAACGAGAAGATAGGTAAGAAAATTCGGGAGTCCGAGCTTGGAAAAATTCCATTCATGTTGATTATCGGTGAAAAAGAAGCCGAGAACAATCAGGTCTCTGTGAGACAGCGAGGAATGGGAGATTTAGGGGTAATGGATATCGATGCATTCACTGCCTTGATAAATGATACAATTGAAAAGGAATTAGCTTTAAACGTTTAAAAACTTAATGAGAAGACCAAACAATAGAAGAAAATTTGTAAAAAGACAAGAGGAAGATCCGCATAAAATCAATGATAAGATTTTAGTCCGTGAGATCAGATTGGTCCAAGAAGGACAAGAACCTCAGGTAATGTCGACCAGCGATGCGATTAAATTGGCTGATGAGCAAGGATTAGATCTTGTAGAGATTTCACCGAAAGCAAATCCACCAGTTTGTAAGATTCTGGATTACAAAAAGTTCCTTTATAACCAAAAAAGAAAACAAAAAGAACTCAAAGCAAAACAAAGCAAAGTTGTTTTAAAAGAAATCAGATTTGGACCCAATACCGATGATCACGATTTTGATTTTAAATTAGCACATGCCAAAAAGTTCTTAGAGGATGGAAGTAAATTAAAAGCATATGTTTTCTTCAGAGGACGAACCATTGTTTTTAAGGACCGAGGAGAAATTCTATTGTTGCGTCTGGCGCAAGAGCTAGCAGAGCACGGTGTTGTTGAACAAATGCCGAAACTCGAAGGAAAAAGAATGATCATGATGATTAACCCAAAAAAGAAGTAGTTCATCTTCTGCAATTGGGAATGTCATCAAAAGATAAAATAAGCTCAATCTGATCTGAAAAATTAGGTCGAGAATTGAGAAAAAAGAAGCTATATAGAGGTAACTTAAAATTGAAAAGAGATGCCAAAAATGAAAACTAAATCTAGTGCCAAGAAGAGATTCAAGGTAACTGGAAGCGGTAAAATTAAAAGAAAGCATGCTTTTAAAAGTCACATTTTAACGAAGAAGACAAAAAAGCAGAAGCGTAACTTGACACACGCCGGACTGGTTCACAAATCAGACGAAGCGAACATCAAGCAACAATTGTGTATGAAATAGTCATATACAGGTTTATTATTTGTTAACCCAGTAACGAGTACCTGAGCCATCTGAAATAGTGATGCACTCTTTATTAAAAAACTAAAATTATGCCAAGATCGGTAAATCATGTAGCTTCAAGAGCACGTCGTAAAAACGTCATGAAGCACGCCAAAGGTTACTTTGGAAGAAGAAAAAATGTTTGGACTGTAGCGAAAAACGCCGTTGAAAAAGGGATGTTATACGCTTATGAAGGACGTAAACAAAAGAAAAGAAACTTCCGTTCATTGTGGATCACACGTATTAATGCGGGTGCACGCCAGCACGGAATGAGCTATTCTCAATTCATGGGACTTGTTAACAAGAGTGACATGGAACTAAATCGCAAGGTACTTGCTGATTTAGCGATGAATCACCCTGATGCCTTTGCAGCAGTTGTAAAAGAAGTTAAAAAGTAAATTAATCATTCTTCTATATAGCAAACCTCTGAAGTTGACTTCAGAGGTTTTTTTTTGCTCTAAAATCCAAATAATGTCATCTCACCGGTAAAATCGAAATTAAACTTTTCAAAAAACACCCTGAGCAACCAATCAACTAGATAATGAGTCTTAACTAAAAAAATTGAATTATGATAAAACTAACATTACTCGTAACAACTTTCTTGTTAACTTCCTTTTCATTTGGTCAAGCTTTATGCCAGGCGGACTATTCATTCGTTATTAATGGAGCAACAATCGATTTCACAAATTTATCAACAGGAACAAACTTGACATATGAATGGGATTTTGGTGATGGCACAACCTCGAATCAGGTCAACCCATCACACACGTATGCACAGACATCGGATTACTTCATGTGTTTAACCGTAACCGATAGCTCGGCAAATGGATTTTGTCAGGATCAAATGTGCGATTCACTCTGGATCTCTGTTGGGAGTGGTTGTACAGTATCTGTTCAACTCTATGGAGATCAAAACAATATGATTATTGGACAAAATACAACTACAGGATCAAACACTTTCCTATGGGGTGTATACAGCAGCAATGGAACTTTTTTACATTCGTCATCAACAACTGATCTATCCTTTGGACCAGTGCCAAATGGTACTTACTCTATTTGTCTTGCAGCTTTTGATGATATCACTCAAATGGAATGCGACAGCAACTGTTTTGATGTTACCATTTTTGACTCGACAAGTTCTGTATTCAATTTAGAACAGATTTTTAATTTCTCGATCTACCCAAATCCAGCCAACAGAGAACTAACAATATCAATTGACAACTCCTCTATTTTCGAGATTTCGGTATCGGATATCTTCGGAAGGAAAATAGAAACAACCTCAATTAACGGTGATGCAACTAATATATATATTGAGAATTATCCAAATGGCATCTATATCATTCATGCATTAGATATAAATGGCAACAAAATAAGTTCAAAAAAATTCGTTAAAAAATAAAATCTTGAGACCTGAGAATGTTTCATGAATGAATAGAACGCAAAAAGGGAGAACTTTTATTCTCCCTTTTGTTAATCTATGTTTGAAAATGAGAAGTGCCAGATAACAGCGGCAGACACTCAAAGAAATCGACTACTTTTCGTCTACCTCTTCAAAATCAACATCTGTAACCTCATCTTCTGCACCTGCTCCAGCGTCGTCTGCACCTGCTCCAGCGTCACCGCCTTCAGCATTCGCTGCGTTGTACATATCCTGTGAGGCCGCTTGGAATACTTCATTCAACTTTTCCATTGCTGGTTCAAGATTCTCCATATTATTCGCTTCAAACTCTTTCTTCAATTCAGCAAGAGCATCTTCAATTGGTTGTTTCTTGTCCGCAGAAATTTTATCTCCATATTCCTTCAATTGACGCTCAGTCTGGAAAATCAACGAATCGGCTTTATTGACCAATTCCACAGCCTCTTTTGCTTTTTGATCTGCATCTGCATTCGCCTCAGCTTCAGCTTTCATCTTTTCTATTTCTTCATCAGACAAACCAGAAGAAGCCTCAATTTTAATTGATTGTTCTTTACCTGTTCCCTTATCTTTAGCAGAAATATTCATGATTCCGTTCGCATCAATATCAAATGTCACCTCAATTTGAGGCACACCTCTTGGTGCCGGTGGAATATCCGTCAATTGGAATCTTCCAAGCGCCTTATTGTCTGTAGCCATAGAGCGTTCACCTTGAAGTACATGAATGTCTACAGATGGTTGGTTGTCAGATGCAGTTGAAAAAACTTCACTCTTCTTCGTTGGGATTGTCGTATTGGCTTCAATCAATTTGGTAAATACTCCCCCCATTGTTTCAATACCGAGAGACAAAGGAATAACATCCAAAAGAAGCACATCTTTTACCTCTCCGGTTAATACACCTCCCTGAATCGCAGCACCTACTGCAACAACCTCATCAGGATTCACACCTTTCGAAGCTTCTTTTCCAAAGAAGTTCTTCACAGCATCCTGAATCACAGGAATACGAGTAGAACCTCCGACCAAAATAATTTCATCAATATCACTTGTTGATAATCCAGCATTTTTAAGAGCTGAACGACAAGGAGCTATTGTTCTTTCTACGATACTAGAAATTAATTGCTCAAATTTCGAACGTTGAAGTGTTCGCACCAAATGCTTTGGCACACCATCAACTGGCATTATGTATGGCAAGTTGATCTCAGTAGAGGTCGTGGATGACAATTCAATTTTAGCTTTCTCAGCAGCTTCTTTCAAGCGCTGCAAAGCCATTGGGTCTTTTCTTAAATCCAAACCTTCATCTGTTTTGAATTCTTCGGCCAACCAATTAATAATTGCATCATCAACGTCATCACCTCCCAAGTGTGTGTCTCCGTCTGTCGACAACACTTCAAAAACACCATCTCCAAGTTCCAAGATCGAAACATCGTGTGTACCACCACCAAAATCAAAAACAACTATTTTTTGATCAACGCCTTTTTTATCTAATCCGTAGGCCAATGCCGCAGCTGTTGGCTCGTTAATGATCCGTTTAATTGTTAATCCAGCAATCTCACCTGCCTCTTTGGTTGCCTGTCTCTGAGAGTCATTAAAGTACGCAGGAACCGTAACAACAGCTTCAGAAACCTCTTGTCCTAAGTAATCTTCAGCAGTTTTCTTCATTTTCTGAAGAATCATTGCAGAAATTTCCTGTGGAGTATATTTTCTATCATCAATTAGTACACGTGGAGTGTTGTTGTCTCCTTTAACTACTTCATATGGCACTCTACCAGTTTCTTTGGTTGTGTCATCAAACGATGATCCCATAAAGCGCTTAATCGAGTAAATCGTTTTTGTCGGATTGGTAATTGCCTGGCGTTTTGCCGGATCACCAATCTTCCGTTCTCCACCCTCTACAAAAGCAACAACTGATGGGGTCGTTCTTTTTCCTTCTGAGTTTGCGATAACTACCGGCTCATTTCCCTCCATAACAGAGACACATGAATTCGTAGTACCTAAATCTATTCCGATTATTTTTCCCATAATTATTTATTTCATTTTCAGTTTTAATCTGTTTCAACAACTTCAATCTTTATGCCATTGGAAATTTTGTTTGATTTTCTGCCAAAATGATCGATTGATCAGTAAAAACAGCCATCTAAGTACTGACAAAACGTCAATATGTCAGTTTTTAAAGTACATTATTTAAATTAAAGGAAAGGAAGTATCCGGGAGAAATGATACCTCAATCGAATGCTTTATGTGAATTATCACTCATTTCTAATAACTGCTCATACTGTTCAGGAGAAAGATCGGAATGGAAAAAGCCAATAGGGTTTATCTTTTTACCATCTTTAATCACTTCGTAGTGCAAGTGCGGCCCAGTCGATTTACCTGTTGATCCAATCAAACCAATCAACTCACCACGCTTTATTTTTTGTCCTTTATTTACCTTAAAGGCACTCAAATGGGCATAACGCGTTTTGTACCCAAAACCGTGATCAATAACAATACTCTTGCCATAACCCCATCGTTTACTTTCGATTGTTTCTATAAAACCATCACCTGTTGCATAAACCTCAGTACCCCGATCTGCGGTAAAGTCAATCCCAGAATGCATACGACGTGTCCTGTAATGCGGATCTATACGCCATCCAAAACCAGAGATACCTCGTTTTAACTCAGAATTTCTTACTGGTTGTATCGCAGGAATGTGGGAGAGCATCTTTTCTTTCTCTTTTGCCAATGCCATCAACTCTTTGAAAGATAAACTCTGAGCATAAAGGCGACGTTCAAGTTTATCAATTTCAGTTTTTGTCTCTATCAACAACTCGGAATTTGGAAGGTCCAACAGGTAAGAATATTTATCGCTCCCTCCTGCTCCCATCATTCTCAATTCATCCGGAAACTCTTTGGCATGCAATGCATTCCTGTAAAGGTCTTCATCTCTTAACTCCATCTCATCGAGAAAATCATTGATAAAGGTGAAATCTTGTCGCAGTTGAAGTAACTCCTTTTCTACACGCTTAATTTCAGCTTGTTGATGCTTTTCTCTTGGAGCATCAAGTTGTTGCGTGAATATAAATGCCAAAAGGAGACCAACAACAACATTCGGAGCTAGCCAAAGTACAACACGAAATAATTTCCGCCAGACACTTACGCTCACCTCTTCATAAGCCAACGTTTTGGGGTTGTATTTAAAATGTATTTTTGACACGAAACAAAAGTACACAGAATTAAAGCAA
>Ga0228619_1000326_pt1 | contig 22030 bp, 30 predicted proteins | sample 22DmetaG_FD_190065 | JGI IMG/M metagenome (GOLD analysis project Ga0228619, IMG submission 190065) | Seawater microbial communities from Monterey Bay, California, United States - 22D | ecosystem: Environmental > Aquatic > Marine > Coastal | place: USA: California | collected 2016-10-12 | reverse complement strand
AGACCTACTGATAAGACAATAATACTATTTAAGTAATTGTTTTACTTCGTAGTTTTCAACAATAGATTTTAACCTATCAATCCCATATAATTTAACATCTTCTGTTAATTTATAAACACCATTACGTCTATCAATATATCCACAAGATTTTGAAGTATTCTTATTATATATTTGAGCGATTCTATTTTCTATCACAATACCGTGTGTTTGATTAAATGACTCAATGATGACCTCATCATCCATATCCTCATTAACCATCGCAGTAAAATGTTCCATACCACTTAAGTAAGTAGATAAAGACTTTTCAAAATACTCAGGAGAACCTGTATCCCCTAACAAATGAACTTCGTCATTGTCAACAACAAAAATATCACCGTTTTCCTTAACTGAAAGATATATAGTATCCAAATCACCACCAATTATTAATAAAAATTCATAATCTAAAGAGTCTTCTATGTTATCGTAATATATAACATGTCTTACTCGGTAACTTAACCTATTGAAAGTATCATAAAGGTAATCTAAAACCTCTTCTGAATTACCTTCCCCTACATACTCTTCATTTTCATTTAAATTCGATAGAAAGTAATTCACAATTGTAGTTGGAAAGATTGTGTTTATATTTTCTCTTATAACTCTTTTACCTTTCTCCTTAATGATATAAAAAACCTCATCATTATTAGATTCTTTTAAGGTTGCGTTATTAGCAACTGATACGGTATAGTAGTTACTGTCATTCTCATTAACAACCGTATACGTTTTAAACCCTATCACGTCATTAGTACGTAACACGCTAAAACCTTTGTCTCTAACTTTAATCTCGTATTTTTTTTCCATAGTAGATAGTATTAACTATAAATACTACTTTATCTTAGAAATTAGTGTGAAGTAGTCCATATTGTTATCACAATATTTAACGATACTCTCTAAAAGGGTCCTAAACTTCTTACCTTTTAACTTAGACTTCTCATTTAACACATACAAATTAATGACTGTTGATAACATCTCAACTGACATTTCACCATAGAAGTTTAATTCGGAATAATCACCTAACACATTATCAAAGTTAAATACGTAACTATCTCTAGCTTCAATATCTGATGGTGGAACTAAGTTGTCCCATAATTGAATAAACTCAATAATAAAATCCTTAGTTAACCCTTTATTCTGTTGAGCCTTCAATAATAAGTCCACACCAATCATACAATAAGACGGGGTTCTTAAACTCTTAGAAACATTAGGGTCTAAGTATTTTACCATAAAATCTAAATCACTTAAGTCACCATCAAAGGTTGCTATTACTAACCCATCATCTAACTGAAACTCTCTTCTTGATTTTAATCTCGGTCCTTTAGGTACCTTATACTCCAACCCAACTTTTGTTTCTACTATCATTAAATATATTTTTTAATCAAATGTACCGCGTGTTCTAATTCCTCAAAATCTCTATCAGGAACTAAAAAACGTTTAGACATTTTTTCATTATCCCTGATTTCAAAAGCCGGAACAAACTCATTATTATCAGTATTCGACTTTAATATCTCATACTGCATTTCATATTCATCACAATCTCTCTCAGTGTATTTAACATTATCATTATCCAATAATGTTTTAACCTCTTGACAGTAAGGACAACCGTCCATTGTGTATAGGAATACGTCTTTAGACATTGAATGTTTCTTTAATACTTTCGGTTAATTCCGCTTTACCCTTAACACCTGAGAATCTGTTTTTAACCTCACCTTCGTCAATCATAACGAATGTTGGAATCCCTCTAACACCAAACTCTGCAGATAATTCTCTTTCTTCATCAGCATTAACCTTAACAAAGGTCACACCAGTCTCAGACATTTCATCAGACACCTTTTCTAATACAGGTAACATCATTTTACATGGTCCACACCAATCGGCGTAGAAATCTACGAATATTCTATTGTTACCAGATTGTAACTCTTTAAATTCACTGTATGATACTTTTTTCATAATTTTTGTTTTTATAATAATACCTTATAATATTAAGGTTGTAAATTACTTAACCTCAAATTCTTCCCATTTTTTACCTCTAACATTTTTGTTTGGAAATTTGTAGGTTAAGGTGTCATTATTCACTATAATTATCTTAGTGAAATCCGATGGTATCTTAGCCCCTGTTGGTAATACAGTATCGTTATCGAAATGTACTATCACAGAAACCTTAACCGTATCATTTTCTAACGCCAACTCTCTTTCGTATTCTTCCAAGAATCTCCACGGTCCTCTATTAAGACCTTCGTGTTGTAGAGCACAATTCAAATACGAGAATGTTTTCTTTAACATCTCTCGACTACAATTAAAATCAGCCGCTGGCGCTAAATGACCTTTATCCCAAACATTGTTACGATAATCATTATTGTTTGAAGTCTTCACACTGTCAACCCCATAGAAGTCCAACCCTTTTCTACTGACACCACCACCAGGACATTGTACTACATAATCTAATCTAAGTGGTTGTTCATATTCTTGAGAGTATAATACTGTGTATATGTCTGTAGTTATTGTTACGTCTTCATATTGTTGTTGTTCTCTTAATGTAAATGCCGTAACAAGACACATACATAAAATCATTGTTATTGTTTTTTTCATATTAACATAAAATCTAATTCATCGTCGACAAAATCCAAAAAACCTTCATTACCTCTAGAACGTCTATACCCATTCGTTTTTATCTCTTTGATTGTATAGTGTTTTTCGTCTCCGTTAAGTTTATTCTTTATTTTGATAGTTGGTTGTTTTAACCCCCCACTCAAATAAATAGTTTTCATAATACGTTCCAACTCAATAATACCCTCATTAAAAGATTCATCAACTTCACTATTATAAGACCCTCTCTTTTGGATACAATCCCCTTTGTATGTGAATTCAGTCGTTATTCTTTTATCCCCAAGCCTGACAGAAATGATTATAGAATCAAACTTATCAATATAAGTTCTAACACAATTGTTTTGATGTGTAGACTCATTTATGTAGTCCATATCATTTGATAATAATACATACTCATACCCTTTTTGTGAATTCTTTAAACTATTAATTATTTGTTCATCATATTGGTAGTAAATCTCCTCAGAATTTCTATATAACGAATACTTCTCACTATAGTTAACGTGTTCTTGCTCAAATTCTGAGTAGGTCTTAGCCCTAAATTTAATATCCTCCTCAAACGTTCTTAAGTTATCCATCATTCTAATATGGTCAATTATCAAACCCGTGATATTCATAGACCGTGTACTATTAATTGGTGTGTCAGGACTCGTAACCGTAAAATCGTTGATAACCTTAACTATATTTTTTCTATCATAATCGGTAATGTTTTGGTAAGTAGGATAAACTTCCGTATCTTCGTAATACTTTTTCTTTAAATCGACAAAGGTCTCATACGGAGCCCTCTCTTTCTTAAAAAACTCCTTATTAATACTCTTAACATATTTTAACCCTAATAGATTAGCATATCGAATCAAATAACTTAAATCAGGTTTATAGTTATTCATTAAACTAATGAAGTACTTACTTTTCAACCCAACATTATCTAAGATTGAATGTATCAAATTATACCCATTCTTTTTTAAGGACTTCTTACCTGGATAATTTCTCAATATTAACGATGTCATATGATTTGGACCTTTGATACCATTTCTACTAACAAAGAATCTTATGAACGCCTCTTCAAATGTTAAGTACTTGTCTTTACCATAGTTAGTGTCAGGGTCTAAAGTCCTCATAAACACTTTAAGATATTCTGAATCATCATTAGTAAACTTAAAGTCATGAATGTGTTCAACCACTCGACTAATATTATGTGTTGGGTTACAACGTATTCGTTTACTTCTTCTATAACCTATCGACTTCATAACGTTTGTCATATAAAAATTATTAGTCTTTAAATTATAGGTTAGATAATGTCGGTCGTACATCTTAGCAAAATACAACTTACCCACCTTCCTGAATTTCTTGTAATAGTAAAACGATAACCTAACCTTATCCCCTTCCTTTTCAACAACAACAGTCCTTCGATTATTCTCCAAGTCACATAACATATTACCATATTCATCAATAAAGTCTTCTTTATTTTCTGAATATTTAGATACGGTAAAATAATATAACTTCTTATTACTATACCCATCCATTCTAGACGCATTGGTTTTATGGTTCTCTATGTTACGCATTAAAGTCGCATCATTAGATACTTCGTGATACGTAGTCCTATGCTCATCAAAAATATTCTTATACAGATTTTCAACCATGGAGTAAAGATAAGAGTTTTTACCGAATAAAAAAAGGGACTCGAGGTCCCTTTTTGTTAATATACTTTTTGTTTTAGTTTGACATACCCTTGGGTCACTTCCCACAACTCTTCGTTGATTTTAATTTTTAAGTCGACATTTGTAATCGCTCTCACAGTTTGTTGTCGTTTAGATGCTAATGTGTAAGTAATACCACCGTTTAATATATGGTTTTGTATGTTGTTGAAAGCATCCCACAATGTTACTGTTTCACCTTTAATTGGGTTCATAACCACTTTGTGTAGGATTGAAGGGTAATCTTTTCCCCAACGTGTCATCATGGCTCTCATTGCGTATTCTCTTTGTTCTGTCTTACCAATATTGGTATTGTTAAGTAACTGTACTTGTTCGATTAAGGTTGGTAAGTGATTGATAACCTTTTGTGTTACCTCTCTTACCTCATTTAATGTGTACCACTGGTGTTTGATACGTAAACCATTTAGAGTTTCATGACGAATTACGAAAGAACTTTGAACATCAGGTCTGTATAGACCAACATAGAATTGAAATGCGTTTCGACCATCGTGTGAATTGGTTAGTGTAATCTCAGGGATACAGTCTAACACCTCGGTAATTTTGTCGTTACGAAAACGTAGTAAGTGTTTCGTATGTGTATTTCTTACCTTAGTTCTCGCAGTTCTTTGTTCTGCCGAATATACTTTCCACCCTAACTCCTCCATGTCCTTAATAACTTGAGTTGTTGGAATAAACGTATATTTTTCTGAAACGTGACCTGAAGCCTCTGTTGCGAAAACAGATGGTGCTCTGTCTAAGATTTCTTGTTCTGTTAAAGGTAACGATTTGTGATATTTTAATAAGTCTGCCATAATTTCTATTTCTCTTTTTGTTCAATACAAAGATAAGCCTTTTTTTCTTTGTAGTCCAAATTTAATTAAAGAATTTTCCGTAATATCTTTTATTGGTTATATACATAAACAGATTCTTATCTCTGATAGTATTAGCTAACACAACCATATGGTCCTCATTGTAGTAATTTAGTATCTCTTTATCTAAATCACTAAACATAGTTGAAAATAAATCAGTCTTTAAGATTTCTTTACTGAACATTATCACACCACTAATAAATGGAACAACAAAAGTTCCTTTTTTATTGTACGTTCTAATATCGTGATAGTCATAACTTTCTAAATAATACCCATCGTCTGAAACACCACCCCAAAAATTAGAGTTAAACGTTTGTTCAGTATTAATCATCGGTGAGATTATATCCTTACCCTCAGACATTAATAACTGAATTGTATCCTTGTTTTTTATAATAAATGATGAATCGTTATGTAATACATAATCACCATCATATCCTGTAGACTCCTTAAACGACATTTCTCTTAACTCATAAACCCCTTTACTTTCATCATAAACCTGTGTGATTGAGTTGTATTTATCTCCATTATTTTTAATGTAGTTCTCAATCGCCCATTGATTTTCTTTGTCATTATTATAAAACGATAAATCAATCAATCTTTTATCATAGGTTAAGTAAGAAAGACTTTCAACCATAATTGATGGATTCGTATGTTTCTTATCAAATAACATTTGTAAACACACTCTTTCATCACCATTTAACTGTTTTAACTTAGGGTCTGGTTGTCTCATATCGTTATATAATTTGTTTAAATAAGTTCTTGGACCAACACCTCCATTAGCGTGAATAACGATAGGATACGTTTTAGTCACTTTATTATATACTCTACCATTATGTATTTCAACATCGTCAATAGACTGATTAAGAGTTTGAAATATATCTAAATTATAATCCAAATTAATCTTATCACCATTTAAAAACTTTAGTGTGTAATATAGTTGGTCATCGTCGTGGTCCATACACTTAGTCTCCGTTAGATTAATTAGGTCACCAACTGTAGCAATAAAACCACCACTATTTAAATATTTATAACCGTAAGGTGAGTTTGGATATTCTTCTTCCAAATCCCTGTCAGGCCAACAAGTTTTTTCCGCAGTAAATAATACATTACCGTTCCATCTACTTAATAACTCATCGGGTTTTTCGTTGAATACAACATCGTAAGAATCTGTAAAAAGTATAACATCACTATTCGACCCCACATATGTGGATAAATAATCTTTTAGAAGATTCACTTTCATTCCTCCACCGGGGAATACTAACCGACCATTATCGGCAACACCACCGGTCCATTCCATCCCTAATCCTAATATAACATAGTCATATCCGTGATAATTAGCGGACTCAATAAACCTATCTAACTCATGCGTCTTATGAGTCGCAACCGTTACTAAAGTTAACCTGTTTTTCATTAAATCTTTTTTAGAAATATAAGAAAAACTGATTAATAAACAATACTAATTTAAAAAAAATGGTGGGAACCCTTTTATCTCCATCATCGGAATGTCGGATTCTTTGTCTGTTAGTTTAAAACGTACTTCTTCGTACTGTTTTTGTGTTAGTTGTGGGTCTTTACCTTCCTTAACATTATTCCTAGCAACTTTAACAACCTCATTTATAAAATCATCGATGTCAATGTCGTTAGTAAGGAATAATTCTCGAGCCTTAGCGGAATTAACTAAATACTTCTTTAAGTTTTTAACGTAAATAATAACCTCATTATCCATCAAATCACTAATCTAATATCACTAAGAACGCAGTATCTTCACTTGGATTCTCATCCTGTTCATTGTTTCTATCGTTAATCGCTTTAGCAATTTTTGGTGGTAAAGTTTCCATTGTATACCCAGTACCTGACAACCCTAAAATATTTAAGGTTCCATTACTTATCATATCAGCCAACGAGTCAGGTAACTTAACACCTTTGTTGTTTGGTATTGATAAAATATTTAAAGGTACTTTGGAAATACTCTCAGGTATTGAAATGATACAGTTATCGAAGAATAAAACCTTTAACTGATTAAACCTACCAATACTATCAGGTACCGCTAATTTAGGTGGTTCAATATCTTTTTGACTACCATATCCTGAGTTTGAGTACTCAAATTCAAAACTCTCTAAATCAGATGGTAATCCGTTGAAGAAATCCTCAAAACCGTATAACCCAATTAATTTAGATATACCATCAGAAGGGTAATTTACCTCAACTGTTTTTGACTTAGTACCACCTTTATTTGATTTACTGAAGTGTGAGGTAATAACCGATTTAAACTCTTCTTTTAAATCAGGACTATCATTAAAGAACTTAACTAAGTCAATCTGTCTATCATTAACATCCATAAACTGATTAGACTCAAAATGGAATTGGTATCTATGAGTCGGTAATCCCGATACATTACCTGTCTTTGTGTCTGTTTTATCTAAGAAAACGTAGTAAGGACCTGTTTTTAAGTAAGTGAAATAATAATTCATACCAGGAGCAGATGTACACCAATTAGTTTCCCCCTCAGAAGGACGTTTTTGTGAACCTCCATAGAACACGGCAGCTTCTTTTCCTAATTCATCATTACGATGTATTTTAACCACATACCACTTATCGGTTTCTACCATAAATTCAGCACCTGGGTGTAACATAGACGATTTTCTCTCAGCCTTAGTACTTGTCGCCATCTCTAATGATAATGGAGCTACTATATCCTCCAACTCTTTGATAGAGTATTTGTTAATATCAGCTTCTTCAATCTTATCCGTAGTTTTAAACCTATGAAACTTTATTAAATCCTCTTTAGTCTTATATAAATCTTCGAAAAATAATCTTTGTTTTTCTGATAACTCATCAGAGTATCCTGATTCACCATAAGGAATCTCAGTCATCTGTGGTAACATTTTATATTGTTTGACCATCCATTGAGTGTATTCACCTGTTTTCTTAACAGAATCAGGAGAAATATTCTTCAATGTTTCGTCATCGTGTAGTTGTGTTAAATCTAAACCATCAATTCTTGATGTAGGGTCGTTACCAACCATAATCATCATTTGGTCTGAAGTAAGAGGAGCCTTCTTAACCTTTCTCTTTCCTGTCTCCTTATTAACCTTTACTATATCTTTGTGAGCATGTGTTTTTAATAGGTGTTCTAAACGAGCATCTTCTAAAAGCATTTCTCTGATTAATTTTTCAAAATTCATACTAATACGTTTATTAATAAATATCTGTTTTTAACAAAAATATCCCCCTAAATTAATTAGAGGGATATTTTTTTAGACTATCTTCCTTGACCTCTGTATTTTTTCTGATAATTTGGTGAGTTTTTACTCGCAGAATTGTTATTCTTCGAATGAACTCCTGGTCTTTTTTTCTTAGCCTTTTTAAATGTGTTGGTGTTTGCTGCCATGACTTAAATTGTTATTATTAAATGTTCTAATGAAGTACAAAGATACATAAAAATCGTTATTTTCCAAATGTATCGTCTGTAATATTTTCTTTTTCTAAAATTACATCTTGCCACGTTGTATCATTATAATTCATAATCAATAACTCACTTGCCTTTGTCTGTTTTTTACCTGATACCGCACCTGCAGCCTTTGCGTAATCTTTACTCGTCCATCTATGGGTGTCTTTTGGGTAGTATTCTTTCAATAACTCAAAATCGTAGTAAGATAGACTATATTTACCATCAATACGACCTAATACCTCTGAAAGTCTTTTGTGGTCTGTCACGTCAAAGTCTTGGTTAGAATAATAATCCTCAGTTTTCCAATATGGTGGGTCTAAATAAAAATATGTGGTTGGTGAATCAAACTCATTAATGATATCCTCAAAATCCTCATTCTTAACGTGCGTTATCATTTGGAAATGTTTATAGAACTTAGGATTATTTAGTTTGTTTCTAAATGAGTTGAATTTGGAATTGTATTTACCCTTTAAATCAATGAAGTTAGACGTTTCAGGTCTAATTCCACTGAATACTTGAGTCACAACGTAGATATACTCTAAACCTTTTTGGAAATTAGGGGTATCTGGGTCAAAATCAAAGTCCTCAAACGCTCCTTTTTGGTATCTCTCAAATCTATCCTTCTCTTGAGCAGGTATCTCTTTAATAAACTCGTAAAACTCTTCATATTTCTTTACACAAGCGAATAAGTTCGCATTTACCTTATTAAAATCATTATAAACTACTGTCTTTAATTTTGGGTATAACGCCAAATCTAAATTATAGTAAACCCAAAAGGCACCACTAAAGGGTTCCACATAAGTCTCCATATCTGTAGGTATAAACTCTTTAATCCACTTACCAATCTTACTTTTCCCTCCTATATAACTAAACATACTTTTTCTATTTTAAATTTTTATTGTATACAAATGTAGTATAAAAAAAGGTAAAAGGCAAACCTTATTTAGTTAAATTTTAAATATCGTTTGACTAAAACAGTATAACCACTATATTTAAAGAAAATAGTGAAGTAATGGCATGTACAAAATGTAAAAAGAAAGAACAGAGAGAACAAATCGAAAGAGAGTTTAGAAGTATGGAAAAACCTGTTATCATAGGAATGATAATCGTAGGAAGCTTGTTTCTTTATGGTGTGGTTGAGTTAATCTCTAAAATTATCTCCTTTTTTTAGTTGTTCAACTAATCTCCATTCATATTCAGTTAATTCTTTTGGTGTTTTCACTTTAAATGTAATAAACAAATCACCAAAACCTCTTCGTGTTTTAAATCCTTTACCCTTAACCCTCATTTGTTTATTCATATCAACACACGATGGAATATTTACTTTAATCTTACTGTGGTATAAATCAATCGTAGCCTCTTTACCTGTTAATATCTCTAAAGGGTTCAACTCTAAGTTATAAAAAAGGTTGAAACCTGATTTTGAATACACACCATCTGAACCTATATTAATAATTATAATTAAATCTCCCGGTGAGGACTCCCCTTGATTACCACCACCTGAAACTCTGAAAAGATTACCATCGTCTGCACCCTGTGGTATATTAATCTTTATACTACGTCTTTCTTCTCTGAAATCTTTAGTCATACGATAATAAGACACTTCCTTTTCACCCCCCATCATAGAATCTTTTACCGTGATAGTTAAGTCAATTTTTATGTCGGAACCTCTATATCTACGAGACCTACTTTGATTAAACATACTTTCCATAAAATCAGAACCAAAACCACCTGACGAGAATATATCATCAAAACCACGTCTTGGATTGTCATGTTCTTTTCTTTTTTTCTCATCACCCAACACACTATAAGCTTCATTAATTTTTTTAAACATTTCATCGTCACCTCCCATGTCTGGATGGTGTTTTTTAGAAAGTTTACGATAAGTCTTTTTAATGTCCTCTTGACTTGCGTCTTTACTTAATCCTAAAATTTTGTAATAATTATTCATATGGGTACTGATAAAAAATATTGTATTGTTCTTTTTTCTAATAAGAAAAAAAGAAGAGTGTTGTTTAGGTCCAATAACTTAAACAATACTAAAAAGAAATATAAGGAATATCTAAATAAAGATAAACCCATTTTTCCGCAAGTCTTTCGTAATAAAGAGAAAGTCAAATATAATATTGCGTTAGTCACCACTTTAGACGTACCATCACCTGACTTATTCTTTAAAGATGATTTAGGTAGAAATAAGAAAGCAGAATTCACTTCAGGATTATACACATTCTTAAATTTAGATGATTACGATATTGAAGAAAAGATATGGGATTACAAAAACAACGAATTTATCTATGCCGAAGAATTATATAGACGAATAAAACGTGGTGGTGAATTTAAACAAGTTTTCACACTTAATTCTAAGATATTCATACAAAAAGACGATAATATTATTGGTTATGGTCTTAAAAATATAGATGATTGTCAGAGATTGTTTAGTATTCTTCGTAAACTGTCTTTAGACGATGGAATGGGAAATGTTATGTATGTAATTGATTTTTCAACCGCTCAACGTAAAGATTTATACGTTTTACTGCAAAAAAATGGATTCCCAAAGGAATCCTTATATCGTCATTACTCTTATTAGACTTTTCTAAATGTGAATGTAATACCTGAAATTGTTACGTTAAAAGATTTTTTAGGAATAACAAACAACCCTCGTTTTTGAACTACTTTATTATGTATATCATCAAACTCTTCAGATTTTAAATCTATGTCAACTTTTACGTTTTCTGTCTCTAAATTTATTTTTTCTAATAGGTCTGAGATTATACCTAATTGATTCATTATATCCCCAACACCTTTTTTAGTCGCCATATCAATCCTAAACGTTTTTTCTCCGTATTAACTACTACGGTGTTCGAAATAACCTCTTTATTTAACGAAGTTATTTGTTTAATCAAATTTTCTTTGTGGGTTTTAACCTCAAGACTATCCCTCTTCAGTTCCCTGCTCAACCAATTCACTTCCTTCATCGTGACTTTCTATTTCTGTTTCTATTTCTTCAGTAGAGTCAAAGACAAATTCTAAACTTTTAAGGGTATCTAAGTCAGTTTGTTCAAACTGTTTTTTAAGTTCAACCATTTTCTCTCTTAATAACGATTCTTTAGCTTCTCTTTCTTTGTTTGACTCTATAACCTCTAAGACTGTGTTAACCGAATTTTCAATATCAATCTCTTCTTGCTTTGAGAAGAAAGATAAGAATCTCTTACCGTCTTTTAGTCCATTGTCTTTAAAACCTACAACATCTTTCTTTTCAAAAGTAATGTCCTTATATCTCCAATCATCTGGTAATTTAATATCAATGATAAAAAATCCTTTATGTTTTCTGATTGAATGGAAGTAAGGTTCCATTTTTTCTATGTGATTATATAAACTCATGTTATGTTAAAATATAGGTTATAATATATGATAATGAAACACCCCAAAGTAACATATCTTTCCATTCTAAGTTTAACGGTTGTGGTGGTGTTCTAAGAACATTTCTAACCATCTTAAATACTAATGTAGTATTGTAGAATACTGAAAGGATAAAAAGGAATAATTCAATTTTATGTATCATCTTATTTTCTTGTTGCGTCTAAAACCTCTTTTCTCAAATCTTGTAAAAGATTTTTTATCTCTTGTGCCGTTTTTCTAGCCCTTGTAGCGGCACTTTTATTACCTTTCTCAATCGCTTTCTGAGAATCATAAGATAATATCTCAGTTAATTCTTTAATTTTTGTTAATGTATCCATTACAATTGTTTTTATTTATGTAAAAGTTAATTACTTTTTTATATTATGTCAAGACTTTAATGCGTTTTCTAATATTTTATACAAATCAGTATACATATCTAACTCACTCTTAGTCTTTTTACCTTTTAAGTTAAACAGGTTTTTAAAAAATATTTCTATATTCTCTACGGTCTCTCTAGTTTCTTCGTAGTAAAAAGCATCTTTAAAGAATGACCAAAAGTAGTCGTAGTGTTGACCTTTAGGTGAAAACACAATACCTTCTTTCTCAAAGTCGTCAATAACTTTGTTAAAGCACCAGTTGAAGTGTCCCTGTTTGTCATCGACATCAGACACCACATCGTCTCCTAAGTATGTGATTTCTACGAGAGTATACAAAGACATAACAAAATCATAGAATAATTCAGAATATTCGGGGATTATGTTATTAGCCTTTAACCATACCTCTATTTGATTTTCGTTCATCTCTTGGGTTAGGTATTGATAAAACTCTGTAACTATAAAGTTTTGGTTATCACTCATACAATAAGAATACCAAAAACTTATGTTATATCAAGTCTTATTGAGTCTTTTTCGTATACAGAACAAGATGTTTCATCTTATCCATATCTGATAACACTTTATCGTTTATCAACGACTCTTTAACCTGCTCAACCTTTTGTGGAAATGTATTGTAACCCTTTTTCTTTTCTTTGTTAAGACCTTGTCTTTTACGAGCTTTGTCGAACTTCTCACCTGTCTCTGTTGGAACTACGTTACCTAATGGTTCGTTGTCCTCATCAACTTGAGCGTTTCCTTGAGTTGAATCTCCTTTAAGTTGTTTCTCTACTTTTTCTTCAAATTCATCATTTGTTCTGTCATACTCTAAAGCGGTCATCCCACCCTTCATATCTTCAATGAATTCGATTTCTTTGTCATCTTCAACTCTATCGGCTTTTACTTCACCACCATTTTGATTTGGAAATTCGTTTTTCTCTCCTCCTTCAACATCTGTATATTCAGACATTTTTTTAGAGACAATCTCGTCATTATCTTTATTAAACTTACCTGATTCTTTATGAGCCTTTTTGTATTCATCAATTCCAGGTACTGATTGTTGTTCTGAAACTAACTTCTCAATAAGAGATATAAGTTCAGATTCTGTTAATGTTAATACTTTTTTAGTAGATTCTTTAACTTCTTCCTTATCTCCTTTAACTGGATACTCTTTTCCGTCAACAGTAAACGAATCTTCACCCGCTTCAATAGCCTTACTTCTAGCATCTGTAAAAGCATTTCCTTCGTCTACATCAGATTCTTCATTAACAGGACATTTACATTCAGTCTCATTTAGTCCACAGTTTTCACAAACCGTAGCATCTTCAGTTATATTTAATGTTTTAAGAACTTCGTCTTTTACGACGTTTTCGATAATATTACCTAGTTCTTTATTGAATTTATTTAGTTTCATCTTAATGGTCTTTTAATATAAATATCTTTATAGTATTATTTATTCTTAATCTTATTGTTTTTTTCTGAATTTTCAATATTCTTTTCATTTTTTTCTTTCATCCTTGTCTGAAATAATGATTCTTCAATATTGTTTAATACTAATGATTTAACTTTTAGTGGGTCTTCACCCATTTTGTCAGCAACTTTCTCAGCTAACGTTGAGTACTTCCCGTTTTCAAATAATTCTAATGCTTTTATATCTCCTTGGTTACAATATGGGAATGTCTTACATTTATCCTTTACCTTCACAAATTTACCACCTTTATATAATGTCTTAGCAGCCCCTCTCCAATTCTTATTATTCTTAGCTAAAAAGAATGGTGTCTCATAAGACCCTGAACTTGACGCTAATGTAGCCTCTTTTGTGTCCATTTTAGGTGTTTCTTCTTCATCATTATGTGATTTTACAATCTTAGAGATAATACTATTTAAAACATCAGGAGTTAACCCGTCAGTTTCCCCATTAGGGTTTTCATCAGTTTCTAAGTACTTTGAGAAACCTTTATCTTCTTTAACCTCATAAGACTTTTTATTCTTATTTGGTTTTGATGGTCCTTTTTGTTTTACTATCGGTGAAAAGAGTGGTCCTAAAAATCCTCCTGCCGAAGCGGCTCCTGTGATTTCTGACATCATCCCCTTAACCTTATTAATAATTTTTTCTTTTGTAGACGGTTCTGGCTCATCAACACCGTCAAGATTAATTTGGTTCTTAACGTTTCTCAATTCCGACTCTACCTGACCGAACAGTACTTTAAGTCTTTGTAAATCCTGAACTTTTAACTTAGGTAATTTCTTAGCTAACTCTTTAATAAAACTAGCAGATGCTTTCTCGATGTCTTTAATGTTAGAACCAAAAGGGTTTAACCTTAATTCATCAATATCACCTTCTACGGTCATAACCTCATCTAATATCTCATACACATCTTTCTTTCCGAATTTTACGGTTTTCTCAGATATCATATTACTTAAATTACTTAAGTCTTTTGATTGGTTAATATGACCTACTTTACTCATGTGAGTAGTCAATGCGCTTTTTATGTCTTTTTTAATATCCATTACGGTCTAATATTTTTTACTGGTTGTTCCCAAAAACTTCTTCTCATCCATAATTGTCTGAACAACTCAACCAATGCTTTAGTGGAAATGTCAACCACTTGCTTTTTATCTACAACCCCTTTTTTCGATAACTCCTCCTCTACGGATTTGATAACGAGGTTTTTTATACGACTGCTATCCATAAAGTCTTTCATCTCTTTACGAACCATTCTCTCAATCTTTAATGTGTCTGTTTTTGTTAGTGCCATTACTAATAAATATTAGAAAATCTTATAACCTACAGTTATTCCTATTCCCCATGTCGGTCTGAAGGCTCCATCGAATTGATTTAACCCAAAACTAGGTCCAATCATTACACCGAATCCTGTCCTTTTTCTTTTCTTAATTGGTGAAGGTATTAACTGTGGTTCAATGTCTATAAAATCAACACCGTCAACGTATGGTATCGATAATAGACTTTTTGGTATCTCATTACCAAAAGTATCATACGGGGTTATAAGAACCCTTGTATTGCCGTCTGGTAACTCTAATTGAGATAATGTTAATGAGAAATTAAAGTTTTGTTTTAATAGTGAACTTTTTCCGAAACCGTACTTATCCACCAATTTTAATCTCATACTCGTAGAATCAGGAATCAACTTAAACCACGTTTGTGTTTCAATAGAATACACTTGGTTACTATCCTTTATCCCAATACCAATATTCCCTAAAGTGTCTCTATCAACCTGAGTTAATACGTCGTTAGTTTCAATTTCTGAAGTAATATCAGTAACATAAACATTCTTAATTTTAATTTTATCGTCTAATTTTTCTTTTAGAGTGTTAATCTTAACTACTTGTTTTCCTATTCTTTCTGATAAAATTTCGTTCTCACCATCCTTAACCCTAACAACACCTTTTAAATATGTATTAGTCTCATTGATTGTTATCACACTGTCCCTTAACGCCTTTATATTATTTAAGGTTCTATTAGATTCGTTGTCTATATCAACTTCTAATTGTTCAATACTATTCTTAAGTTGTCTATTATCTTCACATTGTTTAAAGAATAACATTACAAAAATAGCAATGGCAACACCTAAGAAAAATTTAGGGTATTTTTTAATCAACCCCAAACCATCAGTTATATAACCTAATATATTATAAAGAATCGTCATCTATATCTGTTTTCTTTCTTGCCGCTACTAATTTAGCCCACTTACTTGAGAATACTTTATAGTAGTTTCTTAACTTACTAATCATCTCTAAAAAGTCGTCGTCAATTTTAATCATTTGACCGTTTAGATATACTCCGTTGTTTTCACCTAACGTGTAAAAGAATTCTAAGTCAAATTTAACTAACTTACCTGACCATTCAATGTTATCCGGGTAAAGATGTAATGCGTTATAATCAACTAAATCAGAAACCTGTTCTACAAATTCATCCATTGTCTCCTGAAAGTTTTGTTTTTCTTCATCAGTAACCTTCATATCTTCTGTTTCGTAACCGTGTACAACTATCTTACCACCTGAAACTGTGAACTCTTCTCTCTTTTCTTCAGGTTTAGTGTCTTCTGATGACGCATCGTCAATACTTTGTCTGTCATCAATTTGTTCTGTTAACGCCCTTGAACGTTTAAGTAACGTTTTAATTTGGTCGTATTCGTTAATCGTGTTTTTCATCTATATATTGTTTTAACTTTTTAAAATCAAATGCCGGTGATACATCTGTATGTATATCCGAATAGTTCGACCTTGAGGTAATACCTTTAAAATTTTGTACCCCCGTAATCTTAGTGTTGTGTCCCACATACTCTAAAGGTATGTCAAACTCTCCACTTAACTTTATTATTAGGTCCGATAATGATTTATACTGTTCATCAGTATAAGAATCCCAAAACCCGAAACCTCTCCATTTCTTTTCGAAAGGCTTCTTAAAATAAATATCACCAACCCAGTTCATAAACTTACCTGATAGGTGATGTTTTTTTAACCAACCGTTATTTTCTAATGAAATTATAATCGCTCGGTTATCAATTCTTCTAGTTCCAAAGTAGTTTGAACTATATTTTGCCTCAAATAAATTGGTTACCTTACCATCTTTACTAATAATATAAGACGGTATTCTTTCAAACTTACCACCGTATCTATACTTAAGAGTCATAAAATAAAATTTTAAGTCACGTGATGTGTGAGTTAACATTATTTGAGTCTTATTCTGTTTTCTTCTAATATGAAACGGCTTTTGATTATTTTCCATATCTCTTGTTTCTCGGTATTACCCTATTTCCCACTCTTAAATATGGTGACACATTAGTTTTACTAACAGGTGGTTCCACTTCTTTTAATGTATCCTCAACAACCACTTCTTCAGGGTCATTAACCACTATTTCTTTAAACTTTTCAGTTACCAATTTTAAATCTTCATTAGGTTCGATTTCTTCTTCGTTGGTATCAATTATTTTTTGAATATCCTCCTCAGTGAAATCTTTAACCATATCGTTCATTACTAAATCAAGGGCGTGGTCTTCATCCCATTCCTCTTCTTCCTCTAAACCGTCTTGTAATGTAACATCCCATGAATTATCTTTATCTGGCGTCATCTCTTTCTTAATTTCACGTAAAACTTCACTACTATCTAAACTAGCCATTGTCCTGATTAACTCGTCTTGGTTGGATTTATCAATTATGATATCTTCTTCGAAATCTTCAGATATGTCTTGTAAATGTAATTCTTCAACAGATTCTTTTTCCCATTGATAGTAATCTTCATCGTACATATTGTCTTCGTCGATTTCTTCTTCATCAACCATTACCCCTTGTTCAGAATCAGGTTCTTTAAGGTCTGAGACATCCCTAACCTTTTTGTCTAATACTTTTTCTATGTGTGATAAAACATCTTCGTTTAATATCATTGGTTGTGGTCCAACCTCCGTATTGTCGTCAACCTCTTTCTTTTTAGGTTTTATCTTATCAAACGCAAAGTTAGCCGCAATCACTAAAGATATCGCTAGCGGGTCAAACACAAATATAATAATCAATAATAAGTAATTGATAATCCTATTCATTGGCACCTCTGTTAATTCACTCAAATATTTCAGTGGACCCAATTCACCTGCCAAATCTGACTCTGTCTCTACAGTCAATGATTTAACCTCTATTGAGTTTATAGAATCTGTCGCCTGTTCTAATTTAATAGAAATTTGACTTCTTTGTTCTATTGCACTCTTAAGTTGTTCTTGTAATGCTCTTCGGTTTGAAGATGATGTTGTGGTTATAATCTGACCTGTTTCTTTATCTTTATATTGAATGACATTATTAGATAAACCTTTCCTTAATTGATTTATCCCTTCATCTAAAGACTTTTTTTCTTGGTAGTAGTAATCTCTACTCTCAATAAATCTATTTTTTCTAAGTTCTAATAACTCAACTTCTTTATCTACGATTCCTGTTTTCGTTGCAGTTTCTTGGTACGCAGCAGATAAGAATCCATATATACCTACCGATGTAATTATCACCAATATCACAGTAGCAACTGACAGATAGGTTCTTAATATTTTATTTAACTGTCCCCAATATTGGTATAGCAACGAAGCTATCACCAATTTAGCAACTTCTAATGAACCCGCCATTACCATAACTTGGAATGACGCTCCCGCAAATAATTTACTCAATCCCGTTACCGAATAAAAGGCAGCTGAAAGACTCACGGACAATGCCGTAAGTGCTATCAACGTTGGGAATATTCTTTTTTGTAGTTCTCTAAGTATCCTCATAATGATATAGTATTTTTAAATAATACACATATCACTATAAATAGTCAAACTTTTATAAGTAGTCAAATATTGCGTCTGACTCATTACGTAACTTACGTAACGCCTTTTCTTTAATTTGTCTGACCCTCTCTTTTGTAAGTCCGAAATCATTACCAATATCCTCTAAAGTCCTTGGGGTACCAGTGATTCCGAAGTAATCTTTAACGATAGCATTTTCACGTTCGTCTAAGACATCCATAATAGTAAGGAGTTGTTTTTTAACTATATCTTTACCGTCCAAAGCCGAATCTGGCATTACCGCTTCAACATCTTCTAATAAATCGAACATAGTATCACCCTCCTCATTAATATGGTCATCAAAGGTAATTGCGTGTGCTAAATTACTAAGACGTGGATTTATATCCTCCACACGTTTATCTTGTTTTTTTGCCTTCTGAACCTCTTGTACCACATTAACGGGTAGTCTAATAGTTCTTGAATTCTCATTTAGACATTGGAAGATTGATTGTTTAACCCACCATACCGCGTATGATATGAATCTTAAACCTCTACTCCAATCAAATGACTTAATCGCCTTCATAAGACCTAAATTACCTTCAGATATCAAGTCAGATAAATCAATACCCTGACCTTGATAGTCTTTAGCCACTGTTATAACAAATCTTAAGTTACCCTCCAATAATTCTTTATGTACCTTATCAATCTCTCGTTGGGTTACATCGGGGTTTAACATAATTTTAGACAATTCCTTTTCTCTTGCTGGTGTTATAACAGGAATCTTTCTTAACTCTTTAAGATAATGTGATATCTCGTCTTGGTTGATGTGTGATGTGTATTTAGCCATATATTATTTTTGGTTGTTTTGTTTATCTAAAAAATCTTTCTCCTCTTTGGTTAGCGAAGATACGCCATTTTCTGTTATCTTATCTAATATATCATCAATATTAAAATTATTTGATTTATTAGTAATTTTCTTTACGTCTGTTACAAAATCTTCAAACATCTCATCTATTTTACCTATAATCCCATCGAACATTGGATTATCGAAGTCCTCCATATTGATAGGAATATCTGGTGGTGAATCATATTTCTCATTTTGCTTATCAACTAAATCATTAGTGTTGGTATCGACATCGAATAAGTGTTTGTCCATATCATCAGGAAATCTATGTGATAGTTTTCTTGGTTTTGGAATGAATATGTGATTAGTAACGTAGTTTGGTAAAGAATCTTGTATGAAGTCAGCTAAATCCTCAAAACTTTCTTGCGATTTAAAACAAACAATAGCGGAACCTGGTCCGTGTACAAACTTCATATATCCCGTGTCAATTACAACAATTAGTGTCTCTTGTAGCGCACGTATAATATCTTTCTCATCTATCCAAACCCCATAAAGGAAAAGTAGGTATGACTTATTTCTTTTATTCATATGTGTATTTTATAAGTAGACAAAAGTAAAAATTATTTCACTTATATCCAAACATTATTTACATTTATATAGGTAAAAATTAACTTTGTTTTGGTTTTCTTATATTTATATAGTAGAATCATATTCTTAAAAACATTTTATAATGAGTAAAAAAATTAAATTAGACGAATCACAATTTAGACGTATAGTTGAATCTATGACTAACTCTGAAATTGATGAAACCCATGTTGAGTCTGAACCGTTTAGTGATTACGCAAATGGAGAACAAAAAGACTTAGCTCACGGTGAAGACCATAAGGTCAAAAACTACGACAACCCTAACTTATCAGAACAAGATGATGATGAAGATGAGGATGAAGTAAACCCACTAAGCCAAGTAAACCATTTTAAAGAAAATGAGTTTGGACAAATAGAATTAGATGAGAATGATGTAGATGAATTGTTTTCATATAACGACGGGACTAGAAGACGTTTTACAGGTCTTATATATTACGACGCATTAATACCTATGACAGACGATAAAGAATATGACAAAAAAGTCGCTATGGGTATTTTAGAGTTCGAAAGAAAGAGACTAACCAATGGTGAGACTTACTTATCCGATGAGGAATCAGTATTCTTTAGAGACAAACTATACTAACCAATCAACCATACATATATACTAAAAAAGGGACCCTAAGGTCCCTTTTTACTTTTAACTTCGTTTACGAATCACTTCATCAATAATTCCATACTCTTTGGCCTCATCAGCACTTAACCAAAAATCACGAGTCGCATCTTTCTTAACTTGTTCTGCGTCTTTATCGCAGTAACCACCTAACAGTTCAAATAACTGTTGATTCACTTTTCTCCATTCAATCATAGAAATCTCAGCATCTTGAATGTTACCTACCGCACCACCTGATGATTGGTGTAACATTGTTTGTGAGAATCTTAATGAAGACCTTTTACCTTTGGTTCCCGCACCTAATAGTACAGAACCCATCGATGCCGCCATTCCCGCGTTAACGGTAGCAATATCACTATTCACATAGTCCATAACATCAACCATTGAAAGTCCCGCCTTAACAGAACCACCTGGTGAATCGATATACATTGAAATATCTCTATCATCAATGTTATCTAAGAATAGTAATTGTGCTTGTACAATAGACGCCATTTGGTCATTTACAGGTCCCGAAACCCATAAGATTCTGTCCATCATTAATCTTGAAAACACATCCATCTGTGTTACGTTAAGACTTCTCTCCTCTAAAATGTAAGGTGTCATTGAATTTTCTACTTTTTGGTTGAAGTAGTGAAGATTCATTCCTGAAATCCCCTTATCTTTAGCAAAACGACCAAAGTCGTTAATATCTCTATAATCCATAAATTATTTTTTTAGTGTGATACAAATATATAACAATTAGGCGTAATATACAACACCTACGTTAGAAGTTTCTTCAAATGCTTTTTTCCAATCCATATACAAATCAGCAAAATACTCTAACTCTTCTCTAGAAATTGTTTTGTATATCTCAGGTTTTACCCCATATTTAGCCATCTTTATAATGTCTTGAATAATTGGTCCATGAAAATCTATATATTGGTCTCTTAAGGTGATACTTGAAAACGGTCCGATAAACCCTTCACAATCACTGAAGTTGAGTTGTAAGTCAAATGGGACAATATCTTTATATTTTTCAGCTAGTTCTTTATTTTCCGCCATCGCAACAATAGATAATCTGCGTAAAGTATTTCTATAATTACTATACCCTGAATACGAACCAGCCCTAAAACCACCTAATCTTTCTGCTCTATAAAAACCATCAAGGTCGTCTGACTGTTCCATTTCATAATTACTATATAACCATATCATATCGTGCCCATATTCATCATAGAACTCGTCTGACCATGTTTCTATGTTTTCGTCAA
>Ga0228619_1000308_pt1 | contig 22602 bp, 23 predicted proteins | sample 22DmetaG_FD_190065 | JGI IMG/M metagenome (GOLD analysis project Ga0228619, IMG submission 190065) | Seawater microbial communities from Monterey Bay, California, United States - 22D | ecosystem: Environmental > Aquatic > Marine > Coastal | place: USA: California | collected 2016-10-12 | reverse complement strand
TGCGTGTTTCGCGGGATGGTGGGCACAGATTTCATCTGATCGTGGGCAGTGATTTCACGGGAAGCTGGGCATCTATTTCACGCGATCTCGGGCACTGATTTCGCGTGATCATGGGCAGACTTGGTCGACGTACTGAAGATACTGGCTCTTCACTTTTTATGGAGAGGCAGGATGCCAACAGGACGTTTGAACATGCGCCGTATTCGGGATGTATTGAGATTAAAGTTTGGCCAAGGGCTCAGCGAGCGGACGATTGCCGCGTCGCTCGGGCTTGGGAAAGGGAGCGTTGGAGCCTATGTGCGCCGCGCTCGGGTTGCAGGCCTGAGTTGGCCGCTACCCGAAGGTCTTGATGATGACGGCCTGGAGCTGCTCCTGTTCCCTTCGCCTCCGACGATACAGGACCCTAACCGCCCGGAGCCTGATTGGTCGGTGGTTGATAAAGAGCTTCGCAAGCGCGGTGTCACGCGGATGTTGCTATGGCAGGAGTACCGGGAGCAACACCCTGGTGGTTTTGGGTACACGTGGTTTTGCACGCATTTTGACGCCTGGAAGGGGCGCGTACGTCCGAGCATGCGGCAGACGCATGTGGGCGGCGAGAAGGTCTTTGTCGACTTCTCTGGTGACATGATCGACATCATTGATCCGGACACTGGAGAGGTCCATGGCATGAAGCTGTTCGTCGCGGCCATGGGCGCGTCGAGTTATACCTATGCCGAGGCAGTTGCTTCCGAGAAGCTGGAAGACTGGATCGGGGCGCATACGCGCATGTTCAGCTACTTCGGCGGCGTGACCAAAGCGGTTGTACCGGACAACCTGAAGTCCGCTGTGATCAAACCCGACCGCAATGATCCTGGTCTGAACCGAACCTATGCTGAGATGGCAGAGTATTATGGAACGGCGATCCTGCCCGCTCGTCCATATCGGCCGAAAGACAAAGCGAAGGCTGAGGTGGCGGTTCAGGTCTCTCAGCGCTGGATTGTTGCGCGACTGCGGAATCGGCGGTTCTTCTCGCTAGCGGAACTGAACGCTGCAATCCGGCCTTTGCTAGATGATTTAAACGCGCGGGTGATGCGAGATTACGGGGCCAGCCGCGCCGATCTTTTTGCCACGCTGGATCGGCCGAGCCTGCTGACTTTACCTGCAGCTCCCTACGTCTTCGCGCGGTGGAAGCGGGCGCGTGTCGCGCCAGATTATCACATAGAGGCGGAGGGGTGCTGGTACTCGGTGCCCTTCGGCCTGATCCGTCAGCTTGTCGATCTGCGGATCACCCAGGCAACCGTGGAGATTTTCCATCGCGGGAAACGTGTGGCCAGCCATGCCCGCGATCCTGGGCGCCGCAGCCATGTGACAGTGCCAGATCACATGCCGTCTTCGCACCGGCGCTACGCCGAATGGACGCCGACCCGTATCCTTGCCAGTGCGGAGAAGCTGGGACCATCTGTTGCCGCTTTCTGCCAGATCATCATGGAGGCCCGGCCACATCCGGAACAAGGGTTCCGCACCTGTCTGGGTGTGTTGTCGCTGGCCAAAAGCTATGAGGCGGCACGTCTCGACGCCGCCTGCCGCCGGGGCGTCGGGATCAAGGCGCGGTCCGTGTCGTCTATAAAATCCATCCTGAAGACTGGCTTGGATCAAGCCTTCCTTGAACCCGAGGAAGAAGAACTCCCACTGCAACACCCCAACATCCGGGGCCAAAACTATTACCACTGAAAGAAGGAGATATCCCTTGTTGACACATCCCACATCTGCCCGGCTCGAAGCCCTTGGCTTTACCGGCATGGCAAAGGCGCTGGATGAACAGCGCCGCGCCAGTGACACGTTCGAAAACCTCAGCTTTGAAGAGCGCCTGGGTCTGCTCGTGGATCGGGAAGCATCCGAGCGTGATGCCAAAAGGCTTGCCACACGGCTGAGGTTTGCATCCCTCCGACAGGCCGCCTGCGTCGAAGACATCGATATGCGTAGCCCACGTGGTATCGACAATGCCGTCATGGCTCATCTGATCGACGGCGGCTGGATCGATCGGCACGAGAACTTGCTCATCACCGGCCCAACTGGGCTGGGCAAGAGTTGGATGGCCTGTGCTCTTGGGCACAAAGCCTGCCGAGATGATCGCCGTGTGATGTATCATCGCGTGCCCCGTCTGTTCCAAGCGCTGGCCATCGCCCGAGGCGACGGTCGCCACGCGCGCGTCCTTAAATCCATCGAGCGCACCGAACTGTTGATCCTCGACGATTGGGGCCTATCCATACTCAACGCGATCGAGCGGCGGGACCTCTTGGAAATCCTCGAAGATCGGCAGGGTCGCGGCTCTACAATCGTTACAAGCCAGCTCCCCGTCGATCAATGGCATGAGGCGATCGGCGACCCAACTTTGGCCGACGCCATCCTTGATCGTCTCGTCCACAACGCCCACCGCCTCAACCTCACTGGAGAAAGCATGCGCAGAAAAATGAGCACTACGAAACACCTTGACCAAAACGCTCAAGGCTGACTCTATGAACCTTGTCGACCAGCCTGCCCACAATCGTGAAATGGCTGCCCACGATGCCGTGAAACGCGTGCCCGAGATCGCGCGAAATCACTGCCCAGCTTCCGCGAAATACGCATCTTTGGCGTAACGCTCAGCACTCAAGCCTGTATGCTTGCGATCAAGGCGATGCGGGGCTTTCGTCGCGTGGGCACTTTCGTGAGATAAGACCCCGTAATATTTTGACGCGCTCTCAAACGTCGCAATCGGCGGCATGTGGATGCGATCTGTAGAGGGGCTATAGAAAGCGCGCGGATCTTTTGACGTGTCGATCCCGATGCCAAGGCTACCAAACCAATCCTCAAGCGCTGGATCGGCCTCAGTCCCCAGATCACGCGGCGCTTCAGCTTTGCGGTAAAACTGCTCAGCCAGCCCATCGATCTGCTCTACGTTGAACACACGGTACGCGCGGGCATAAGCACGGGTCTGTGCCTCATCGCCATCGCGGCCCTCAGCCTCTCCCTTGGCTTTATAGGTGCCGTATTTGACAACTGTGGTGGATTTTTCCCCTTTACGCACCTGACCGCCAAGATCGCGCGCCTGCTTATAGGTCATCCATGTTGGCGAGCGGTAGCCCATCTCGTGGGCCTGAACCCAAAGCATCAACACATTGATCCCTCGATACGCCTCACCCGTTGCGCGCAAGGGCAGGGGCACGCCAAGGCTCTCTCCCGTCCAACACTGGCGCCATGGCACCGTGCCTGCCTCAAGTGCCGCCACGATCGTATCGGTCACATAGTTGTAAATGTTGAACTCTTTGGCTGATTTTGCCATCGGCTTATCCTCTCTGTGATGCTAAATTCACAAAGACAAAAAGCCCTCCTTCAACTTTCCCGCTCAAAATGGATCACTGCCCTATGAGTTTTGAACAAACCGGTCGCCCCGCCAAAGATGGCACTCTCTTGCAGACAATCTCACGCAATGCGCTCCATATTGAGTGCAGCGCCTGTGCCCACGCCAGCGTAATTCCCGTCAGCGCCTTCATTGCTGCACTGGGCAATGGAGCAACCGTCAAAGACGCCATAGCGCGTATCAAGTGCTCAAAATGTTACGCAAAGACCCCAGCAATGTAAGCATTGTTCCCCCCGACCAATCTGGGAGCTATAAGCCCGCTTAAACCTTTGATCTTCAGACTGGAGACACCCGCATGCCGCTTTCCGAAGTCATCTATGCCATGCCCCGCCGACTTACGGTCTCGGGTTTGACGGCGGCTGATATGCTCATAGCCACTTGCATACATTGCTACAAAACAAACACCTACGCCCCATGGGAGCTGCATTTGCACCACCGCCCAGAAATGACCATAGACAAACTCCTACCAAACCTGGCTTGCCCAAAGTGCAAAGAGCTTGGCGCGCGTGACTGGCGCGTAAAGCGAGCGCATTTTGAGGGGTGTTCGTAATTCGTAGTTGATCTGGCGTGTGAAGCACCGCTATGCGCAGATAACGGACTTTGCAAAGCTACGCGACGGAGGCGGCTATCAGAACTCGAACGGCCCAGACCGGACCTTCACCGACCTGTCAAGATGCTGCGGTCGCAGCCCGTATTGCCGACATTCGCCGCACCAGCACAATCATCCAGTCGTTGGACGACTGCAACGCGGACGTAGCCGACTCTTGCTCTTGCGACTATTGCGCGTTCGCGAAGGATGCACAAAAAGGTGTTGAGGCGCTCTACAAGCGCGAGAATGTGTGCCTTGGATTAAAAGAGTGTTCGGCAGCTCACACCGTCAAACTGGCGCAACTATTACCTTCTCAAACGGATACGGCCGCGAGAATTTCTTCCCGCTTGGTCTCAGCTCGGCGAGCGTTCTCTACTATCTTGCCGCGTTTCAGAACGACAATCTGATCAGCAAGCTCGTAAGCAAAATCAAAGTACTGCTCGACCAAGACAATCGCCATATCGCCCCGGTCGCGCAGCAGGCTTATGACGTTGCCGATGTGCTGGATGATATTTGGCTGAATGCCTTCTGTTGGCTCATCCAGCAACAGCAATTTGGGTTTGGTGAGCAGCGCGCGCGCGATGGCAAGTTGTTGTTGTTGTCCCCCCGACAGATCGCCACCCCTGCGGTGCTTCATCTCCTCCAGAACGGGAAACAGCTCGAAAATATTCTCGGGGATAAAATGCTCCGATCTGGGCAGGCAGGAAAAACCTGTTTGCAGGTTTTCGAGGACTGTCAGTAAGGGAAAGATATCGCGCCCTTGCGGGACGTAGGCAACACCCATCTGGGCCATTTTATGCGCTGTTGTTTGGCCCAAGCGCACCCCGTCCAATGTGATATCCCCGCCCGAGCGCAGATGCGTGCCAGAAATCGCGCGCAGCAAACTGGTCTTCCCCACACCGTTGGTCCCCATCACGCAAGTCACTTCACCCGCTTTCGCAGTCATGGAAATCTCATAGAGGATTTGAGAATTGCCATAGTGTAGCGTTAAATCTTTTATATCCAACATGATTTAGCGCCCCAGATAGACGTCGATAACGTCTTGATTTTTGGTTACATGATCGAGTGATCCTTCGGCAAGAACAGACCCTTCGTGCAGCACGGTGACCTTGCAATTCAACCTGCGGACAAACTCCATATCATGTTCCACAACGACAACCGCACGGGTCTTGGCCGCCTCCACAAGGATGGCGGTGGTCTTTTCACGTTCGGCTGGGGTCATTCCTGCGGCAGGTTCGTCCACCAGCAAAAGCCGCGGCTCCTGCGCCAGCAACATACCGATCTCCAGCCATTGTTTTTGCCCGTGGCTTAACTCCCCCGAGACGCGCAGCACCGCATCCTCCAGCCCGATCTGCGCAGCCAGCGCCTCAACACGGCCAAAATCCTCAGCGCAAGGTTTGAAGAACAGCACAGCTAAAGGTCCACGATCTTTGCGCAGGGCCATCATAAGATTCTCCTGCACCGTCTGCTCTTCGAAAACGGTGGGTTTTTGAAACTTGCGACCAATACCCGCTTGGGCGATTTTGGCCTCCGACATTCCAATCAGCGAGATGCTTTTGTCGCCCCACAGGATATAGCCAGAATCTGGCCGCGTCTTACCTGTGACGATGTCCATAAACGTCGTCTTGCCCGCCCCGTTCGGCCCGATCACAGCGCGCAATTCGGCATCAGCAATCTGGAACGACAGGTTGTTAATGGCGCGAAACCCGTCAAAGCTGACGGTGACGCCCGAGACTTCCAAGAGCGTATTCATGCGTCCGTTCCTTTGCGGGTGCGTTTGAGCAAATCAATCAAGCCACCGATGCCATTGGGGGCGTAGAGTGTGACCAGCACAAAGCTGAGGCCCAGCAGGACAAGCCACCAGTCCACCCATTTAACCGTGTAGAACCCCAATGGCACATCTGGGGCCTGGCCGCCTGTGAACCAGCTGGAAACGAGACTCACAAAGGCTGTGCCGATGACCGCACCATAAAGCCTGCCACGCCCGCCAATAGCGACCCACACAGCGAGGTAGATCGAGGCGATCGGAGCTACTTCAGCGGGGTTGATGATGCCCGCTTGCGGATAATAGAGCGCCCCCGCGATACCCGAAATACAAGCCGTGAGCGTGAAAACGGCCAGCTTGTAAGTTTCAACCGAGTAGCCCAAAAATCGCACACGGGCTTCGTTGTCGCGAATGCCGCGAATGACAGAGCCGAATTTGCCCGATACCACCCACGCCACCAGCAAGTAGCCAAGCCCGAGGGCCAGTGCCGAGGCCCAGAAGAACCAAAGCGAGACAACCGATTGCGGCGCGGTAACGCCAGGCAGATTTTGCAAGCCAGACAAGCCATTGTTGCCACGCAAGCCGCTGGCGTTCTGGAACAGATAGAGCGACAGGCCCAGAGTCATCGCCTGTGTCAGGATCGACAGGTAGACACCCGTTACGCGACTGCGAAACGCAAGCCAGCCAAACACCAGCGCAAGACTGCCAGGCACAAGAACAACAAAAGCCAGTTGCAGGGCCAAACTATCCGCAAAGGCCCAGATCAAAGGGAAGTCACTGCTCCCCACAACACCGAATATCTGGTTGCCGATCCCTGCGGTGATTTCCTCAGCTGTTGGGGGCAGCACCCCTTCAGAAAGCGCGCTTTCAACGATCTGACGCGTGCGCTCATACATCAGCCACATCCCGACCATATATCCGCCAAGGCCAAAAAAGGCGAAATGGCCAAGCGACAGAATGCCCATGTAGCCCCAGATCAAATCCATCGCGATGGCGATCAGACAGAGGCAGAGCGTCTTGCCCAACACTTTGACGAAGCTGGTCGAGATAGCGCCAATGCCGACCCCCTCGGACAGTATCGTCACCCCAAGCGTGAAGACAGCCAGTATGGACAAAAAGATCAGGACCGACGGGTTTCTCGCGATGAAGGATCTCTGCATCTGATCAATCCCCCGCTGCGCGGCCTTTTAGGGCGATGATACCCCTTGGCCGAAACTGAATGAAAATAATGATAAAGATGATCATATAGGTTTGGGCCGCCAGCGTGTTTGAGGGGTTCAGGAACTCGACCCCCTTTTGGAAGCCACCGATCATCGCCGCGCCAGCCAGCGTGCCCCAGATATTGCCGACACCGCCGACAACCACGGTCATAAAGCTTTGCACGATGTAATCGCTGCCCATCTCTGAAGTCACTTTGGCAAACAGCCCGATGGCAACACCCGCAATCCCTGCAATTCCAGAGCCAAGCCCAAAGGTCAGCATGTTCACGCGGTCAGGATCGATCCCCATGCTGGCCGCCATACGAGGGTTTTGCGTGACGGCACGGGTTTCAAGGCCGAGGCGCGTGCGCTTCATGATGAAGAGAAACAGGGCCAGAAACAGCAGGGCCAGAATGAAGATCGCAATACGGATATAGCTGATTGAAACAACATCATTGATAACCCAAGCGCCATCCAGCCATGCAGGCGATGTCAGCGGGCGCGCCTGCGTGCCAAAGATGTTTTTCGCCAGCTGTTGCAAGGCAATCGAGACGCCGAATGTGGCCAACAGCGTCTCCAGCGGGCGGTGGTATAGCCACCGCACCACAAGCCGCTCCAGCGCCACACCTGCAGCAAAAGTCACGGCAAATGCCAGCGGCACTGCAATCAGGATAGAGGCCGTATGATTGGGCACAAATTGCTGCACGACATAGCCCGTATAAGCGCCCATCATGATGAATTCACCATGCGCCATGTTGATCACCCCCATCACGCCAAAGGTGATCGCAAGACCAATCGCGGCTAGGAAATAGATCGAGGCAAGGGACAGAGCATCAAGCCCCAAGTCGGCCGCCTGACTGATCGCCACGCGAGTCTGCGAGGCAGCAAGGGCCGCAGCAGCTGCATCTGTGACCGCCTGCGAGGGCTCGTCATAGACGTTAAAGAAACGGGTTTTGGCAAGGCTTGCATCCATGTCCGCCGTGCTGATGCGAGGCGCCGCAAGGCCACGGTCCACAAGAGCGTCATAGGCTTTGTCTCGCGCCTCTTCTGTGGACAGCTGAGCAACTGGAATATCTGCAATCAGGCCGCCTTCGATATGCGCCTTAAGCGCCCCGTCACGGGCCTCAGCCGAAATCTCAATCGGTGCGTTGTTGGTTGCCACCAGCAGAGCGTAGGCCTGCGCGCGCGTCAATGCATCGCTTCCCGCTATGAGCTCTTGCGCAATATTTGCATCTGGCGGGGTGTCGGTCACCACTCTTGTTGTGCTTAGGATCGGGTTCAAAGTGGCGCGAAAATCTACCCCCAGATCACCAGACATATCGTTGATTGCGGCTACGCGAGTTGGAACATCGCTGTCATAAGCCATGCTCATCAACCGCTCCAAACGCGTTTTGCGCGCCAAGATGTCTGCATCCGCCTCCCCCGCAATGGAGGCGCGCAGGGGCGCAAGCAACGACGCCTCTGGATTTCGGGCGATAGAGTCCAAGGCCTCAGCGCGCTTCACAGGATCAACGTCTGAAAGCTGGAACCGCACCAGAGCCGTGGCGATCATCGCACGCACACCGCTGTTGGGCTTGAGCTGATCGAGATCGGACGCAGCGGCCGTGCCGACCACGGAACCACTTTCAAGATCAAGCAGGCTATACGTGCCATCCGCGTTCTGGACTGCCGCATAGAAAAATCCGTCAGCCTTACGTTGCCACATCTCTTTGGCCTGCCAAAGTTCCAGCACGTTTTGCATCTGCGGCATGCCACTGGCCACCATCGCATCGATTGCAGGACCAATGGTGCGGCGCGAACTCTCTTCGATCAGGTCGCGTTGGCTTTGTAGCACCTCTTGCACAGAAAGCGTCTGGGCCGAGGCCAACTGACCAAATGACAAGGCAAGGCACATCGCCAGAAGCAAGGTCTTCATAATTCAATTCCAGAAAAATATGAGGTCGAGGGCACGCTGATGCGCGCCCCCGCTTTGAGGTCAGTAGTTGGACAAAGTCTGCACACAGGTCTTTGTCTCGGTGTTGTACATACCGCAGCCCAATTCCTTCCAATCAGACATCAACTTGGCAGATTCTGGCAGAAAGTCGGTCCATGCATCGCCAGGGACTTCGCTTGTCTGACTGATGATATCAAACTGGCCCTCTGCCGTGATCTCGCCGATCAAAACAGGTTTGGCGAGGTGATGGTTTGGCAGCATAGTGGCTGTGCCGCCTGTGAGGTTCGGGAATTCCTGCCCGTACATCGCTGTGCGCACAGCATCAACCTCGGCGCTGCCCGCAGCGGTCGCCGCGTTCACCCACATGTTGAAGCCGATATAATGCGCCTCCATCGGATCGTTGGTCACACGCTCTTCACCCATGCGGGCTTTCCATGCCGCAATCCATTCGGCGTTTGCAGGTGTGTCGGCAGATTGGAAGTAGTTCCACGCGGCGAGGTGGCCAACAAGGTTGCTGGTGTCCAGACCAGAGAGCTCTTCCTCCCCAACCGAAAACGCAACCACTGGGATGTCATCCGCTGAAATACCCGCCGCTGACAGTTCCTTGTAAAAACCGATGTTCGCATCGCCATTGATCGTCGAAATGACACCGACTTTTTTGCCGTCCGCCCCAAGCGCCACAACATCCGCGACAATCTTGGACCAGTCTGAGTGACCAAACGGCGTGTAGTTCACAAAGATGTCTTCTTCTGCAATGCCTTTGGATTTCAGATAGGCCTCAAGGATATTATTGGTCGTGCGCGGGTATACATAATCCGTGCCAAGCAGCGCGAACTTTTCGATGCCAAGCTCGTCAAGGAAGTAGTCGGTCGCAGGGATCGCCTGCTGGTTTGGCGCAGCACCCGTATAAAATACGTTCTTGGAGCTTTCTTCGCCTTCGTATTGCACAGGGTAGAACAGCAGACCGTTCAACTCTTCAATCACAGGCAGAACAGATTTACGCGACACAGAGGTCCAGTTGCCAAAGATCACGTCGACGTTTTGTACCGTCAGCAGCTCGCGCGCCTTTTCCGCAAACAACGGCCAGTCAGAGGCTGGGTCAACCACAACCGCCTCGAGCTGACAGCCCAAAACACCACCTTTGGCATTTTGCTGGTCGATCAACATCAGCATCGTATCTTTTAACGTTGTTTCGGAAATCGCCATCGTTCCAGAGAGCGAGTGCAGCACACCCACTTTGATAGGGCAATCGGCGGCTACGGCCGGCAAGGCTGTCACAAGTGCAAGGACAGTGGCAAGCGCAGTTGTCGTTTTCATATGATATCTCCTTGCAGGGACACCCGTTGCATCTTGTTCTCGCAAGACATGCACACTAGTTTTTCCCTGCAGCTTAAATGTTGCAAACCGTGTGGCGGCTGGTTTGAGGTCCAAGTCATCCTGCCGTCACACACCCTCGTTTATCTTCACCTCGAATCGACGCTAAGGGATGCAACAAGCATTGCTGCGTTGCAGCGAACAGGGCAATTTTGTCCGCGCTTCAAAACGACCATGATTGATACGTGCTCGAATTTTGGGCGAATTTAACATCTGGTGATCCCAAATTAATCGGCCACAGAATTTGGCCGTTTGTTTTCTGCCTACTCCCTGCCCACCCGCGCGCCACTGTGATCGAATACAAGCATTAGCGCAGACTGTCGGGGCCAATTATCAACCATTCAAGACATATCGATTTGCCAACAAGAGGCAAGCCGCAGCCACGCGCTTTGGGCGCGGCCAAGCTGTCAGTCTATGGGGACGCACAAGGCAAAACCCGCCTGCGTGACCTGCGCCAATCAGGGTCGCTCAAGCTGGTGTTTCCGCGGACGCACCGCCATGACGCCGAAGCAATCATGGTTAATACTGCGGGCGGCATTACTGGCGGAGATCAATTCGCGCTCGACGTAACAGTTGCACAAGGCGCGCGCCTTAGCATTACGACACAAGCGGCAGAGCGGGCCTACCGCGCCCAACCCGGCGAAATCGGAAGTGTCACCACAGATATAACAGTGCAAGATGGCGGCAGCCTGCATTGGTTGCCGCAAGAGTTGATCCTTTTTGACCGTTGCGCATTGCGGCGCCGCTTGAGCATCGATCTGGCGCCCAAAGCGCGCCTGTTGATGGTGGAGCCCATCGTATTCGGCCGCGCTGCAATGCCTGAGGTTTTGAGTGATGTCATGTTTCAAGACCGTATCCGGATCACCCGCGCAGGATTGCCCCTTTATATCGACGGTATGGATTTAAAAGGTGATGCCGCCAAGCATTTGGCGCGTCCTGCGGTCGCCAGTGGCGCTGGTGCGATGGCCAGTCTCGTGATGGTCGCCCCTGATGCGCAACGCCACCTGAAGGCTGTGCACACCCTCCTTCCCCAAAGCGCAGGGGCAAGCCTGCTGGCCGAGGAAATGCTCGTCATTCGTCAGCTTGCCCGCGACAGTTTTGGCCTGCGCCGCACTTTCGATTTCAACATGGCCATGGCGCTGAACAAATTTGTGATGTTTGTAGCGATGCCTGCATTGGGGTTTCAATTGCTGGCCAATGCCCCGCTGGCAGAGTTCAACTTTGCCATGCTGAGCGGGTATTTCGTCACCGAAGTGGTGATGTATGCGGTCGGGTTTCTGATCGCGCGGCGGGTCTTCAAGACCGACGTTATGTAGGCCGCGCTTCTGGGGTTGGCCATCGCCCTGACCAACCATATCCTCTTCGTTCTGCCGATTGCGGTCACCCTGTTTGGAGAGACCGCCGCGACGCCGATTGTCGCGATCATTTCAATGGACGGTATCCTGATTTTCAGCGGTTCTTTGATCCTGATGGACGTCCTGTCCACCAAAGGTACCTCTGTTGGGCACACGCTGGGAAAGATCGCACGAAATCCGCCGCTGGTTGCCATGGTGCTTGGCCTGGTGGTCGGACTGTTGGGCGTCTCGGTGCCCACAGGCTTTAATGTCTTCGCGGACTTCTTGGGCGCAACCGCCTCGCCTGTGTTGTTATTTGCGCTTGGCGTCATTCTGAGCCAAAAGGCCGGTGGTGCGCGTCCCATGCTGCCGGTGGCCATTACCGCTGTGAAGCTGGTGGTTCACCCGTTACTTGCTTGGGCTATCTTTTCCGAGGTGCTACAATTGACGCCCGAGGTGCGCAACCCCGCCATGATGGTGGCCGCCGCACCCTGCGGAGCAATGTACTTCATGCTGGCGCTGAACTATGGCGTGCGGGTTGACACCATCGCACGCGCCGTTCTCTATTCGTCGATAGGGTCGTTGGTCACAATCACAGTGTCCGCTTCGCTCTGATGCGACAAACAAATGATCCGTGCAGCAAGGAGGAATGATGACAGATAGTTTTTCAGGCGGCTGTGCCTGCGGTGCCATCCGCTACCGCTCAACAGGTCCTGCGCGATACATGGGCAACTGCCATTGCCGACATTGCCAGCAAGCAACCGGGGGCGCTTATTTCCCGGCGGTTCTGGTCAAACAATCCGACTTTACGATTGAAACGGGCGAGCCAAGCTGGTTCGACCGCCCCGCTGATCGCGGACATGCCATGCGCCGAGGGTTCTGTGCAACATGCGGCTCGCCCTTGTTTCTGATCAATGGCGCTGGCGAGGGTGCGATCGTGATCTATGCCGGTAGTCTGGACGATCCGAGTTGGTACACCCCAAGTCGCGACATCTTTGTCAAAAGTGCACAGCCCTGGGACGTTATGGATCCGGCCCTGCCTAAGTCCCAGGCGATGCCCGGATAGGAAGCTATGCCGCGAAGGCTTGCTGAAGCAGATAGCTCCGAACAAGCCCCGGGAGCATTCGGATTTCCTTGTTGCGGACCCGCGCCATTTGCGAATTACCCATTTGATATCATTGATATTGGGTCGCAGGTTGAGAGTAGACAACCGTTTCAGAGTCCCGAAGTTGGACTGACCCAAAGCATAAAGGCTGGACATGTCCGGAACGGGCTCGTAGCAGCCATTAGATCGACCGCAGCATTCTTGATATCAACCAGTGTATGAATGGCAGCTTTCACGCGAGCGCCGTGTAAACCGTGCAAATGCAGCGAATGACCGGATTCCGCCCGATCTGCGGGCGCTGCGCAAACAAAGCGAGCTCATTGCGGGCCGTGAGGAAATAGGTGAATGACCGTATACCTTGACTCATGACCGCCCATCCGTGATCACAAGAGTACAAATAAAACCGGCACAACATCAAAAAATGATTGCCTAGAACTCGAGAATTCACAAAAAATACGACCGACTCGCACTTCGAGGCCATAGGCTGCGTGTCCTTATTATTTATGCGTGCTGAAAGATTGTAAAAAATGACCCCTACATCTTCCGATAACTTGATACGTACCGAACCCGTCTGGGCGACTGTCAAATGGTTTGACCCCTTAAAAGGCTTCGGCTTTGTAATATGCGAGGAAGGTGGAGCCGACGTGTTGCTTCACTCCAATGTACTTCGCAATTATGGCCGCGCCTCCGTCACCGAAGGCACAAGGCTGAAAGCAAAGCTGATCTTCACGCCACGCGGCGCCCAAGTCACGGAAATCTTGGACATTGAAGCCCCTCTAGTAGACCAAAATATTCTAGATCAATTCGTAGATATCGATGCTGAAGAAATCGCTACAATTGAGTATGAACCTGCGCGCGTCAAATGGTTCAGCAAGCTCAAAGGCTACGGTTTTGCCAACGCCTTTATGGAAAGCGAAGACGTTTTCCTGCATAGCGAGATCATCTACCGATCTGGCTTAGGAATATTAGAACCGGGTGAAGCCATAGCCGTCAAAGTTATTGAGGGCGAACGAGGTCTCATCGCCGTGGAAATCTGCTCTTGGCTCGAGGCATCGAAGACCTTGCAAGCCGCGCATTAAGCTTAATGTCGAAGCGGACCGTTCAACCAGCCCGCTATTCTTCTACACTTGCCTTCCGCCGCCGCCCGTCAGTGCAAGTTTCAAATGGACGGCCTTTACGCCGCCTCTGCATTTTCACTTGCCCCAACAATCTTGCGCAGAATGCCAAGCGTGCCAGCGCCTTCTCCATAGGGGACAAAGGCGCGCAGGGTGAACTGATGGATCTCGGTAAAACAGCCCAGACTGCGTAGCCAATCCAGTGTGGCTCGATCCGCGCCAGAGATTTCCAAGCGCTTCTGTGAAGCTACACGGCGCAAGGCAAGACTCAGACCGCCCGCGATCTCTACACGCTGGCCACCTTCTACCACCGCTGCGTAAACAGCTTCGGCATCAGCCACATCAACCTCAATGAAGCGTGAGCGCAATACGCCTGCTTCCCCAGCTGTCAGCGCCCGCCCCAGATAGGTCTCGCCACCTTCGCATCTTGCACGGTAAATCCGGCTGGTTGTGCCCGGAATATCCCTCCAGATCGGCAAGATCAGGCCCGTGAGCAGGTAGAGCTCTTCAACGCTGCGGCTTGGCAGCTCGGCCACTTCAGCGTCCCAAAGGCTGCGCAAGCGCGCATCCGTGATCGGCTCCCACTGTGAGCGCCCAAACTTGCCTTCCTCCATCCAGCTTTCGCCCACGGGGCGCACAATGCGCCGCTCAAGGCTAAACTCGCCAAGATCATCAAAGACATGGCGCGGGGCAGGAGCGATGAGAGCAACCTTGCCTGAGCTTGTGTTCTGCATTGGCACGTATTTGCGCAAGCCCGCCATGACGGCCCCTACGGTCTGATAGGTGAGCTCTGTTTCTACCGTGATCGGGATCAAGGACGTTACAGCGCCCGTGCGCGCGTCCACACAAAGCGTCTCGGGCGCACCAGCCTTTAAGCTGTCACCCCGCAGCTCCTCAAGCCCGACATCCAGAGTGCCCGCTGCGCGTGCCCGCTCTGTGGCTGAGCGAATGCGCTCCATAAAGTCAGAGAAGAGCAGGTTCTGCATTGCAATCGGCAGCGCCAAAATGCGATTCAAGAACCGCTGAATAGGCGGCAGCTCATCGAGCATCTGACCCTCCTGTGTGGTGAGCTTAAGTCCTGTCCATGCAGTGAACTGATCAAGCCCCATAACAGCATCCCGCCCTGTCACAATATCCCGAAACAGCCCCCGCAAGCAGCCCCGCGCAATGGGGCTTTCCAGATTGTCCTCGGCGCGGAACATGCCTTGGCTGGCTGTCTCACGCTGCCCCTTGGTCAGAGCACCCAGAGTGTCCAAACGCCGCGCGATGGTTGATGTGAAGCGCTTCTCCCCATGCACATCCGTTGTGCACACTCTAAAGTAGGGCGCGCTCACCTGTGCGGCGCGATGAGTGCGCCCCAAACCCTGGATCGCATTGTCAGCCCGCCAGCCCGGCTCAAGCAGATAATGACGGCGGCGCTTCTGGTTCACGGCCGTCTGAGCTGCCTGATAGGAGCGCCCTGTGCCGCCTGCGTCCGAGAAAATCAATATATCCTTCTCACCCCCATAAAGGCTTGGGTCTCTGCGGAATTGGCAGAGGCTGCGCGACGCTCCACCTTCAAGCTGCCATCGCTTTGCTTGATGGGCCGCACGCTGCGCCCTGTAACCTCGGCTATCCGCTCAGGCCCGAATGCCCAGACAAGCTGATCAAGGGCCGATGGAACCGGAGCCAGGAGCAGCAAGTCTTCCATAAGTTCATCGCGCAGCCGCTCGGCCTCGCGCGAGACAACAGGATTGCCGTTCTCATCTCTGAAGGGTTCTGCAATGACCGAGCCATCTTCCTGCTCAACGAGCTGCATCTGCATCACAGGGAAGGCATTCTGCAAATACCCCAGAACATAGTCCCTAGGCGTAAGGGATGCTTCCGCCAGCTCCTCATCTGGAGCCAGGGTTTCCAAGCGGCGCTTCAGGAGCGCCTCTCCTGTGGAGACAATCTGCACAACAGGGGCCCAGCCGTCTGCGACATCCGCCTCAATTGCAGCAATGACACTCTTTGCCTTCATGCCCTGCAACAGATGTCCAAAGAAGCGCTGCTTTGTGCTTTCAAAGGCAGAGATGGCAGCGGCTTTGGCAGAGCCCGACCCTGCTTCAGCACTCCCGTCGTCGCGCGCGCTGATCCCTGTGGCCTCCAAGGCCGCATTCAGATTGTTGTGGATCGTCTTAAACGCACCCGCCCAAGCGTCATATACACCGATTTGATCTTCACTGAGCGCGTGTTCCAGAATGTCATACTCAACGCCATCAAAGGACAGCGCGCGCGCCGTATAAAGACCAAGCGCCTTCAGATCACGCGCAACAACTTCCATAGCCGCAACACCGCCAGCCTCCATAGCCTCAACAAAACCCTCCCGTGAGGGGAACGGATAGTCCAGACCAGCCCCCCAAAGCCCCAACCGGCTTGCATAGGCCAGATTAGACACCTCCGTTGCCCCTGTTGCTGAGACATAAAGCACCCGCGCGCGCGGCAGGGCATTTTGCAGTCGCAATCCCGCCAAACCTTGCTGTGAGGGAGCCGCAGCACCGCGCGCAGAGCTTGAGCCGCCCGCGTTCTGCATCGCATGGGCTTCATCAAAGGCGATCAGCCCGTCAAAATCCTCGCCAAGCCAGCTTAGGACCTGATCAAGTCGCGTCTTCCCGCTTTGGGCCACAGCGCGCAGGGTGGCATAGGTTGTAAACAAGATGCCTTCCCTGAGCTTGAGGTCGTCATCTCCCGACCACTTGGAGAGCGCATGAATGTCTGTGCGCGCACCCCCAAGATCACACCAGTCACGGATCGCATCCTCCACAAGCGTGGCGGAACGCGACACCCACAGCGCCTTGCGCCGCCCCGCACCCCAACCTGCAAGGATAAGCCCTGCAACCTGACGGCCCTTGCCACAGCCCGTTCCATCCCCCAGAAAATACCCCTTACGAAACGTGTGCGCTTGAGCGTCCTCATCCGCGCGCTGCAAAAGGTTCTTCTCTGTAACACTAAAGCGCCCGGGCAAATCATGGCCAAATGCCGTCTCTGCCATGATCACTGTCTCAAGCTGCGCCTCAGAGAGCAGCCCCTCACCGACCAGACGCTCAGGCAAGCTGAGCTCACAAGCGCCCTCTGAGGGGGCAGGGGCAGCAACCGAAGCCATCGCAAGGCTTTCCACCAAAACAGTCGGGTGGGCTTTTGCCCCCTTGATGCTGATCCGCTGTGGGGCATAGCGCGCATAGACATCCGAGAGCGCCTCATTGCTACGCGCAATGTTAAAGACAGTCACATCCAGTGGCACCATGGCCGTGCTTGAGTGCGCACGCGCGGCCAATGATCCGCTTGCGGGCAAGAGCATTTTGGGGCGCGCGGCGCTGATTGCATCTTGCGCGGAAGGGCGCGGTTTGGGGGCGCTCGCTTTGAGCCTGTTTGACAGCGCGACGGGCTTTGCAAGCGGCTGGCGTGCAGGCAAGTGGCTGCTTAGAAGATCAAGCGCCTCAGAGGGGCTGCCAACGACAAAGCGCGCTTCACGAGTGCGGGCGAGCGGCTCTGTCTTGGCAGTCGGCTTGTCCGCAATCAGCAAATGGGTCTCAACACTGGCGCCCATACGCGCAAAAGCAGTGCGGGGCAGGGTGAGGCGTAAGACAGGCGTGACCTCCTCACAAAGCCGCGCCCAAAGCGCACCGCCCCGTTCCGCGCTGACACCGGGCGGCACAATCGCAACCAGCCGCCCGCCCTCACAGAGACGCTTTGCTGCGGATAACACATGACGCATGGCAATGGTGCTGTCTGAGGAACGCGCAACACTTGAGGCAAATGGCGGGTTCATCACCACAAGCGTGGGCGCAAGCTCCCGCGCCAATAGATCGTCGATGAACTCCGCGTCATGCGCCGTAACAGTCTTGCCCGTCAGCTGCGCAAGCAATGCCGCGCGTGTGGGATCAATCTCATTCAGGATCAACTCTGGTGTGCTGCGGGCCGTCTGTGATCCCGCCGCCTCCGCAAGGGCGGCCAGACAGCCCGTTCCTGCAGACGGCTCCAGAACAACATCCCCCGCTTGAGGATCGGCTGCTTGGGCCACGATCCAGCCCCAAGGCATTGCGGTTGTAAATTGCTGAAGCTGCATCTGGCGCTCGGTGCGGCGCGTCTCTGTCGGCAGGCTTGCCGCTATATCCTCGACTATTAACAAGCCTGCTTGGGCGGTTATGGTAGAGCCAAGATGTGCCCGCGCAGTCGCAAGTGCTGCCGCTTGCATCACATCAAAGCCCATGCGCCAGTACCATGCACCGGCAGCATCCGTTCCCCCAAAAGCTAGGCTCATGACGCGACTGACATCAGCCACGTTTAAAGCGCGCGTATTGAGGATCTTTGTCATCTCGCTCTTGGCGGATGTGAGAGCTTCAATATTTATTGATTTTACATGTGACATTGGGTGGTCCTTTTTTGATCAAGTTATTCCCCCCACAAACAGCAAACTCTGACTTTGGTGCGCCGCAACATGGAGCCCGCGTTGGGTTTGGATGCGCACAAACGCCACGCGCCAGCCCACGCCTGGCGCATGGGCTGGCACTGAGAGGTTTGCTTGGGATCGTGGTTTAGGCGCCCTCAAGTGCCTCGGGTGCTTCAGCCGCCTCAACCTCTTCGGGCTCTGCGATCTCAACCGTGCGCATCGCCTTTGGGGCCCAGTTCTGAACCGCCGCGCGCTCTGCGCTGCTCAATGTGGCAAAGGGAGCCGCAAAAAGACCGTCCATGTAGTCCACAAGCTCTGACTTCTTGGATTTCTCATAGGCATCCGCTTGAGACAGCATGCCAAGGTCATCCCGCAAGATCGCCATCAGGGCCGGTTTGGTCAGCCGCGCAAAATATGTGGCGTTCGGCGTCCAGACGTCACGGATACGGGGCAGGGCTTCTGCCTCAACAAGACGGCGCACAGGGTTGATACGCGCGCCATAAAGCCCGGGGCTCAGTGTTTGCGCAACAGCATATGCAAGGATCGATGCGCGGGCATCAGCCTCAAGGCCACGGAAGGCCGCAAAGCTCTCATCTGCCTCAAAGGCAAGCCAGCTGACCTCCAGACCTTCGGCCAAGGTTGCAAAGACATCTTCAATCGATTTGAGATTGCCCTCACAATCCTCTGCGCTCCGTGCAGCAATCTCGCCCTTCACCGTCGTGCTGATGCCATGGATGCTATAGGGCTCAAGCACAGAGCGGATCAGCGTGTAGTCGGCATAATCGCGTGCAAGCTCAGGTGACTGCGCCAGCGCCAAGCCAATCGCGCGTGTGCGCACATGTGCCATATCGCGCGCAAGCTTCTCAGACCATTTGTCCTGCACAGGCGGCTGACCTTGCGCCGTGTTCACAGCCGCCTCGGTCTCACCCTTGAGCGCCGGCATATCCTCAGGGCGCACAAACCCCGTATGAAGGCGGATCTCGCTCCCTGTCCAGATCGCCAAGACACCCGCGAGCGCGGCATCAAACTCACTAAAGGCTGAGCACATCTCCTCCAGCTCTTCTGAGAGGTTGTCGTACTCATCTTGGAGCGCGGCCTCAGTCTCGCTGCCCTCCTCAACAGTTCCGTAAGCCACCTCGATCGCCTCAAGCCGCGTGGCAATCTGATCGCCCTTCTCCTTGGCCTCACCCTCAAGCTCGATCGGTTGCTGATAAACACGGCCACATTTTGAGGTCAGCTCCCAATCCGGCTTGAGCAGGATCTCACTCCAGGCCAGCCCGCTTGCCTCACGCGCAGCTTCCGCGGCATCAGAGAGGGCAGCACTCAAAAGCTTGCTGACAAGGGCCTGATCTGCAAGCACGCTGTCTTCTTCAATCAGGTCAGCAACAATCTCACCGCCAGCCGCCTCATAGGCCCCATGGACAAGTTTGCCCAGAGCATCGCCAAGGCGCACAAAGCGACCCTCAAAATACCCCCGCACATTCCATGGGCTTAGGTTTGAGCTCTGCTCTGTGAGGGACTGATAGGCCTCAAGCTGCACGCCCGTATCCGGATGGGCATCAAAGGCCTTCAAGGTCTCAAGGCTCACCTCACCCGCACGGTGCGCCGCGCGAATATCCGGATGAATGCCCCCCAAGCGCAGGGCTTCCTTAACCGTGCGCTCCGTGATCGAAAACCGCCGCGCAATCGTTGCCACATCCGCGCCGTCCTTCTCGCGCATGGCCGCAAAGGCCTCATAGCGATCCAGCGCATCCATGGGAAGCTGAAGCGCATTCTCCGAATAACTCAGCGTCACCTGCGCCGCATGAGATTCGGGCACAACGCGGCAGCTGATCTTCATCGCGCTTGTGTAATCCTTGTTTGTGCCATCCGCGGCCAAAGCGAGCAGGGCGCTCAAACGTCGCCCACCCGCCAAGACACCCCAGACAGCCTTACCCTCAACCTCTGGCAATGGCGCGACAAGAAGCGGTTGCAGCAAGCCACATTCGGCGATGTTTGCTGCTAATGGCGCAATCTCTTCCTCGCTATAGCCAGCCCCTGAGGCGGCGCGCACATTGTCAGGGTGAAGTGTCAGTGTTTTGAGTGCGAGTTCTTTTGTTACAAATGCGTTCTTCATGGGAGTTTCCTCTGTGTTTGCTTCTCAATCCCAAGATCAGGATCACAAAGACAAACAGCCCTCTTGAACTTTTGTACCCGGCCCGCTACGCACCACTACATTTAGTGTTATGCAAAACAGAAACCACACTATGCTTGACTTTGTTCCCCTTACGGTCCATATTTGTGAGAGGAAAATCAGGAGGTACTGCCATGCCCAAAGATACATTCGAGACCGCCACCGAGACCAGCCCAGTGGCTCTGCCAATCACAGCCAAACAGCTCAGCTATGCGCGCACCCTTGCCATGCGCAATGGAGCCGTTCTGCCTTGGGAAGCTCAACAGGATCGGCGCAGCCTCAGCGCCTGGATTGAAGAGCAAGCGCGCAAAGCGCCCTTGCCCTCTGATCGCCCATCCTCAAAGCAAGTCGCCTTTGCCGAGCGCATCGCCCGTGCCAAGCGTCGTGATGTGCCTGAAGAGTGCTTCCAGAGCCGCGATCTCATGAGCCGATGGATCACCGCTAATAAGCATTGAGCGAAAGCCCCAATCTGCTATACGGTCTCTCGCCTAGCATTTGTCTGTTCCAGCCAACTGCGGGCTGAAGAGCTTTGGTAAGTCTGAAAGAAAGTACAACACCATGAGCTACCTACAATTTCCAACGGGGCTAATTGCAGTAGCGGCTTTGCTAATAGCCATCTTTTTCGTCTTCATTTTTTTGATCAAAACACAACGGCGCGCGCCCATAGCTGAAATCCTAGCGACGCCGCTTATGAATAAATCCGAGCATCACCTTTACCATCAATTAGGAGAGATTGTTTCTAAATATTTCCCGCCAGGGCATGAAGTAATGTCGCAGGTTTCGTATGGTGAGTTTTTGAAGTGCAAAGACTTTAAGGTTAGATCAACTTTTAACTCCAAGCGCGCCGATTTTTTGGTGATTGATCAAGATACCAACCCCGTAGTCGTAGTTGAGTATCAAGGCAGCGGGCATTTCGGGCGTTCAGAAAAAAGCAGAGATAATGCGATGAAGCGGGATCGTGTAAAGCGTCAAACACTTGCTTCGGCGGGAATACCGATGATCGAGGTCCCAGCAAAGTTTTCTAATAGCCAACTGCGTGAACTTTTTGAAAACATCATGCTGGAAAAGAATTCAATGGAGCTCGATCATCGAAACCTTACGGGATCAGCTTCGTAAGGGTGACCGTCAAGGTCACAATGCCAATGCCCGTGAGCCAAAGCTGCTTGTAGAGGTCTTTGAAGTGTTCGGCAGACTTTGCCTCATTCAGAGCCAACCGTGCATTCAATGCTTCCACTGTCACAATATCCTTTGGCTGGCTCTCCTGTGCCAACTCAATCAAGGTTTCTACCTGTGCATCCTCAAAGCCCGCTGTGCGCAGTTTGTTGGCATAGAGGTTTGTGTCAAGACAGCGAATGATCGTCATATTCCATTCTCCTCTTGTGAATACGGGCCATTGCGGCCGTTTTGCAAAGGCACACTGGTCGATGCTGCGCTACAGGCTGATGAGCTGCGCATGTGGTACTGTGCGGCCCAGTCTGCATAGCCGAGGGTAGTTTGACGATCTGCTACCGCTACACGCCATGCGTTGATATCAGCATCCACCAGATCATGCTCGATATCAGGCAGGATCACCCCGTTCACCATCCAGCTTTCAATGGGCAGGTTCTTGAGCCAATCTGCCACTGTTGGAATGCAGCGACAATCCTCACGCACATGTTGCTCACCGATAAAGCGCACGGGAACCTCTCGCCCCGCGCTGTTGGTGAGGGTCACCCCAAAAACGCGCTCGGCCTCAAACACACCGGCCGAATGATGCCGCAAAGCTCTGTGACCGGGCAGGGCTAGGTGCTCTTTTGTAGCGTCAAACCACGAGTGTAGGGCAAGGTAATCATCGGGTCGCCCGCCAAACTTGCGCGCCAAGCTCTCTGCATGATGAAACGAATGGGCCATCCTCACACCCCCTCGTGGCTGTAGCTGTTATAGTCCGTGAAGCGCTCGCGATGCTCGATCTGCATCTTGTCAGCGCTCACGTCCCACTCGACCTCTCCGTCACCGCCATCGTTGTTCTCAAACCCGGGGTGCAAATCATAGACCACATCCCAGAGCAAATCCGCAACGCTCCGCTCAACCTCTGGTGAGAGCTGCTTGGTCTTGGGCTCCCAGCGAACGCTCTCAATATTGCCGCTATCGCCATAAGCATCATATTCTGCTGAGACCGCCGTGATGCCATGGGCCTCGAGCGTCTTCTTCACCTCAATGCGCTTGGCCGCCGTTGCCTCTGCTCG
>Ga0228619_1000305_pt1 | contig 22681 bp, 13 predicted proteins | sample 22DmetaG_FD_190065 | JGI IMG/M metagenome (GOLD analysis project Ga0228619, IMG submission 190065) | Seawater microbial communities from Monterey Bay, California, United States - 22D | ecosystem: Environmental > Aquatic > Marine > Coastal | place: USA: California | collected 2016-10-12 | reverse complement strand
AGATTTGATATATAGTAAGTAAGTACTAATACAATTCTAGAGCATATTTATAATCGTACCTTTTGGACAATGAAAAAAGGATAAAAAATTATGGCAAACGAATTCAAAGTAAAAAAAGGCCTGATCGTACATGGATCAGGGTCTACTGTACTAGATATACAGGGATCTCAAGGACAACTTTTCTCAATAACAGATGATTTAACAGGCACTCTCTTTGCCGTATCTGATATCTCAGGAGTATCTATATTTGATGTAAATGCAGATGGTACGACTACCTTAGATGGAAATCTCAATCTAGGGGATAACAATAAACTCCAACTTGGAGCATCTCAAGATCTTCAAATGTACCATGATGGTACTAATTCTTATATAGTTGATGCAGGTGCAGGTGATCTACTAAACTACTACAGCAATGACTGGAAAGTAATACAATACGGAAGTTCTGAAGTTTCGATATGGGCAAGAACAAATGAATATGTTAAACTGTTTTACAACGGTAATGAAAAATTAGCAACTACAAACACAGGTGTTGAGGTAACAGGCGATGTAGCTGTAGGAGCTAATTATATTGGTAGAGATGCAGATAACTACATAGGGTTTGAGACTGATAATGTTATTAAATTTCGTACGGACGGTATAGATAGGTTATCATTAGATACCAACCAGTTATACCCACAGACAACTAACGGATTATCACTAGGACATTCATCATTCCGTTTTGCTAATATTTATTCTTCCCAGGGTAACTTTTCAGGTAACTTATCAACAAATCATATAGTAGCAGCTAGTGACTCACTGTACAACATTGGGACTACAGCAGTAAGGTATGCAAACATATATGCAGATAATTTACACGGTGATGGTAGCAACTTGACTAATGTTACCGGGATTGTACCTTCTAACATGGTTACCACAGATACTACCCAGTCAATAACAGGTGCTAAAACACTATCAAGCCTTACATTATCTAATCAAAACCCAGCAATCACCCTTATAGACTCTTCAGGCTCTACTTATACAGCTCAATGGAGATTTAAAGATAATAAGCTACAGTACTTGTGGGGAGGGGGGATAAAAGCTTACTTTACTACTAATGGATTAGCTATAGGAGATCAAGACTCCTCAAATGACGCTCAGATTGTAAAGACCGGATCATCACCATACGGACTTGCAATTAAAACAAACAACATACAGGCATTAAATGTAGATTCATCTCAAAACGCAACTTTTGCAGGTAGTATAACCACAGAAACTGGTGGTAGTGTTTTTGGTGGTTCTGGAGGTATTCCTATATACGCAAGAAGTACTGGTACTGTTTCTTACATGCAATTTCAGACTAGCTCTACTGGTGGCAATGGTTCTAGTGATGGTCTTACTGTTGGTGTAAATGGTTCAACTGCTTATATTTGGAACAGAGAAAATACAACTTTACACTTAGGTACAAATGATACTTCAGCTCTTGCATTAGACAATTCACAAAATGCAACTTTTGCAGGTACAGTTGGACTATCTAGCAATAAATCAGTTAACTGGCCAGGAGGTTCAATAAGAGCAGAAGGTAATACGTTAAAATTAACAGCTACTACTTTAATAGACTTACAGGAGGATACACAAATACAAGGAGGTTTAGATATTAAACAAACCTCAGATAGTGATGGATTACAAATATTCGGGTACGATGACAGAGCAGCTGATTCAGGTAACCTGTACATTGATAGTGCTGGTAATTTTCAAATAAGACAAACTCACGGTGCTGGATCTGGGTATATGCAGATTCATGCTGAAAACTATTTAGAATTAGCCGCAAGTTCTCTTATATATACACAAGCTAACTTTAGAATATACGATGCTGGTCAGCTTAGCCTAGGTAGTGGCGGAGATTATAAAATTAAATATAATGCAACTCCAGATAACCTTGTTATTCATACCGACGATAACAAAGGGATTACTATTGACAATGCAGGGAATGTAACATTCACAGAAGATGTAGTAGTAGCCGGAAAAGTAACAGCACAGGAATTTCATACAGAGTTTGTAAGTGCATCTATTATGTATGAATCAGGTTCAACCAAATTTGGAGATACTTCTGATGATAATCATGATTTTACCGGATCATTGAATATTGACCAAGGAGATGTTAATATAGACAGCGGTAAGTTTTTAACAATGTACGGTAATAACAGTACATACCACGGAATAGGAAGTGTAGATACCAACGGAAACGCCAGTGATGATATTAGAATCAATTCTTACCATAATGTATTTGTAGATTTAGATTCAAATAGTAACAATACAGATACTACAACATTCTTTCAGATAAGTCAACACAGCGCTGCATCAACTCTAAATACACCCTTTTTTATAGTTAGAGCAGATGGAAGAGTCGGAATAAACGAAGATAGCCCAGATAGTGTATTACATGTTAATACAGGAACAGGAACAGGAAATGCAAATACTGTTATTATCGATAGAGCAGGTTCGAGTGACTACTCTGGTATAAGTTTTGCAACAGCAGGAACTATAGACTGGTCTATTGGACAGAATTCCGCAGGTAACTTTGAATTATTCGAAGATGGTCAAGATGCTAAAACCAGAATGACCGTAAAAGTAGACGGTAACGTAGGTATTGGTACTATTAACCCTGGGTATAAACTAGAAGTAGGCGGTACAGCAAGGATACATAGTAGACTAACCTTCGGCGGTAACGTAAATAATTTTATAGAAGGAACAGGAAGTTCTTTAGATTTTAAAAGTAACGGAGAATACTACTTTAAAAAAGGAGCTGATACACACTTAACTATCTTAAGTGGAGGTAACGTAGGAATAGGAATAACTAGTCCAACCGCAAAACTTCATGTTGTTGGAGATGGTATTGTTTCTGGAAATCTAACATTTAAACCAAAAGAATATAGTAGTACCGATGACTTAAATAACGATAATAGATCTATATTCAGCACTCACCAAGTCAATAATACGACATCAAATAGAGCTACAGTTTACAGTTCTGTTTATACACTAGGAGGTGGTGTTTCTAACGCTCTACAGATAAGTACCAACGAAGACTATAATGAGTCTGGTATGTTCATAAGACAGTACAATCAAAACGGTGCTTCACCACAAGGAACAGGTTGGCAAAACTGGACAGAAGTCTGGACCACTAATCATGCACCACTAAGTAAAATTACGTCCTGGGATTCAGCTTATACTTACTCACAAGTTGGACATCTACCGCTTTCAGCAGGGTCAGGAGAACGTGTAACTGGTGATTTATATATTAGTGATAAACTATACATGAGACCTAGTTCCACGTATGGAAATGGATACAAAGTAATGGACGTTACTGGCACAGGAAATGCACCCTACCCTACTATACTCAGTTTCAGTAATTACGGTAGGTCTAGCGTAATGGTTCTAAATGATGATAAAGTCGGTATTGGGACTACGAGTCCAAGCTACAAGGTAACAAGTTACTCAACTACAGCCGAAGGATCCGGTACAAATGAATTTCCAATAGTAGCAGGTAAAGCAAACGCGATAGGTAATTTCACAGGTATAGGATTAGCCAGTTATATAGCTGCAAACGGAGCAGTAAAAGCAGGTATAGCGCTAGAAAGAGTAGGTAGTTATGGAACAGGAAAACTTCATTTTTTAAATAACGATACTCTAAATAACTCAGACGCTACTCTATCTGATAGTAAAATGACTATTTTACGTAACGGTAACGTCGGTATCGGAACTACTGATCCTGGAGCTAAACTAGAAGTTAGCGATACAACAACAGGAATAGGAGCAATAATAGGCAATACTACACATAATTCAAGTTTACAAATTTATACTGCAGCCGCAGGTAAAAATTCAGAGATATGGTTTGGAGACGCAGCTGATGATGATGTAGGTAAAATAGATTACGATCACGCTACCAATTCTATGTCATTTGTGGTTGCAGCTACAAAAAGACTTAGCATTGACGCTGCCGGTACTGTGTTACTTGGAGACAATTCTACAGCATACCAAACTATCTTTTTTGATCCTACACCAGGAACGGTTTACGGCAACGGTACTTTACAGGTACAACCTACAACAGCACCAGGAAGCGGAACCGCTCAATTTACTACTAACTTTGCAGACAGAGTTGGCGGTGGTACTACAAAGCATAACGTAAGAGTTGGCGGCACAGTAACTGCTACTTCTTTTACCGGAGATGGTAGTAACTTAACCAATATTTCAGCAACCGACAGTAGTAAACTTCCCTTAGCCGGCGGTACAATGAATAGCGATGCTACCATAAATATGAACTCTGGGCAGCTGACAAGCGTAGATTATATAGATTTTGGAATAGGGCAGTTAAATGGAGTAAGTACTAGTAATTTTATTTTAAAATCTCTAGGTGATATCACTTATAATGTAGATAGTAACGATAACGGCAACAGCGCACATATATTTCAAGAATCAGGAAATGAACTAATGCGTATTAGGTATGATGGTAAAGTCGGTATTGGTGAATCCTCTCCTGCAGCTAGATTACATATAGTTGATAATACCCAATTTGCCTCAGGACAAGCTTCTGTAGAGGTATTAAAATTACAAAGAAAAAATACCGGTGGTGATATAAAAGCCACAACAGAAGGACATATTTCAATGTGGGCTACCGATTCTAATAACGATACGGAATGGGGCAGAATATCATGGGTTAATGATAACACAGGAGATGGTGGTCTTGAAACGGAAGGTGCAATGTCTTTTTGGACTAGCAAGGAGGGGACTCTTACTAGAGCGATGTACATTAATCATGACCAAGAAATAGGTATAGGAACAACATCTCCACAAAGTAGACTTGATGTACAAGGAGGAATGTCTCAATTTAGTACAACTCTAACTAATAATGAAGACTGGGAAAACTCACCTATAAGTATAAATGAGAGAGGTCAAGTAGGATCAGCACAGAGTGCAGATAAATATGCTCCTAATTTAAATTTCCACTGGGCAGGTAGAGCATCAAAATCTTTATGGTTAAACTCAACAGGAGTTCTACACTTTGGAGAATACAGCTCCACAGGTATACCAGACGCAACTGGAACCTTCTCAGTAAACACAGTTGCATTAACAGGTACAGGTAGAATCACGGGAGTAGATACTGTATCTGCAGGTACAGATGCTACCAGTAAAACATACGTTGATAATGCTATTACTACAGCAACTGGTGCTTATTTACCTTTAGCTGGTGGCACAATGACAGGAAATATAGTAGCAGGAGGAAACAAATATACTTTAACAGTTAATGCTCCTACAAGTTTAGTAACATCAATTGTTAACGACACAATTAATGTAACCTTTACTGCATCAACCACAACCAACATAGATAACTATTTAGTATTCAGTTCCGTAGCAGGAGGAGATTATGGATTAATATCGGTTATACCTCCGGCGGATTTCGGTGCTACCATGAGTATCATAGACGATTCTTTTAACGCAGGAGGGACACAAGCATATAGGGTGTATGCCGTAAAGAACGGAGTATATTCAAGTCCACTAACAGGAACTAAATCATTCTCAGTAGGTACAGTAGAACCTACAAATATGTCTGTTGTAAACCTTAATACTGCATACTACATCCAATACGATGCACCTAGTGCAAAAGGTAGATTTGTTACAGCTTACAATATTTATAAACATGAACATGCAACACAAAGTAGCTTGTCTAGAAATTCAGCAACATTAATATACTCAGGAATGAATAATAGTTATATGTATCAAATTAGCGGCAATAATAATAATAACTTTCACCAATTTTGGGTAGAAACAACAGTAGTATAATATGGAAGAAAGTTTAGAATACTGGGAAAATATTAGAGACCAAAGATTAGAGGATATTGCTTGTCAAGAAAATATAGGTAATCCAGATAAAGAGTTAATGAATATACTATTAGAAGCTTTAACCGAAGCAGAAAGTAAACTTAAAGAAATAAATGGGGAAGTTTAAACATCAAAAAATAACTAGAAGTAATATTATATCAATCACTGGTGCAGGTATGTATGAGTATGATAATACTACTATAGGTCCTGTCCAAAAAGGAGGATCGGGTAATTGTGTCGTATCTTCTACCGGAGGTGAATATGATGGTGGAGATAGGGTTATTGGTTTTCATAACGGATACGATGTTGATGGAGATATACTAATGACATCAGGTTGGGGAGATGGTGTTGCCTTCAGAAGACTCAATAATGATGGGTCTATGACAAAACTATATCATGACAGCAATGCTTTATGGAGAGATACAGGTTCTACATATAATCACATGCAATCTGTAGCAATGGCAAAAAGCGCAGGTAAGGCAGTTGTGATGAGTTATAACGTATACGGCTATTCTATATTTGATTACAGGGGAGCTAAAGATGGCACTACCAATAGCGGTGCTATTATTAGAGAAGATAGACCTTCACATACTAACCCTACAGATTTTATAGATCCTTCAGGAACTAATTCAAGAGCTAATGGATATGTAAGAAGGGTTGGTTATTGGTATGCGGGCGGATTAGTAGCAGCAGGAAATTGGATATATGCTTCAGAACATGATTCTAATAGACATTATAAAAAATACCCTAGAAGAAATCTATCTACAGGTGCTCAAGAGTTTTTAGATGGTGCAGGATCAGATAAGTACAGCGGTTCTGCCAATAATGATAGAAATGGTTATAGAGCATTTTTATCATACGACGAAGTAAACGATAGAGTATACTATTGGGATTATGAAGGTAACGGTGCTTTTACTGTAATACTTGACGCTTCTACAAGTTCCCCGGAAACATTATACTGTGACTTAGAAGATACAGTTGCAGGAACTAATTCAGACTTTACCGTAAACGGTTACTGTAGAGAATCAGGATTATTTGTACCAGATCCAGTAAACGCTCCAAATGTTATTATAGCACCAGGGTACGATTACTTTCTTAAAGTAGATTATACCAACTGCTTTACAGGAGGAGCACCTGATGTTAAAGACCGAGTTTACCTTAGAAATTATACTGAAGGAATTGACTTTAATGGAATTGCTAGATTTGGAACAAAATTCCAGAAAACATCAGGAACTCCAATGGATAAACTGCCGGGTTATACCGACTCTTTTATACCCGTAGTAGGTGATAGGGGCTATGGTAGAGTAGATGGAGGTTTTCTAGACTTAAGTACTTTTAAAGTATATTCAAGAAAGACATTATCAAGTTATGTAGAAGACCAAGCTAGTGTATACGGAGGTTCAGCAAGAGGAAGAAGTTTTCAATCTGACTACGGCGTAAATCCAGTTTTAATGTCATCAGCAAACGGTACAAAATACTGGGTTAGAATGGGGTACGGAGCAGACGGACATTCATTCAGAATATGGTCGGAAAGTACAAAACCTCAAGAATTATGCGGAAATTGGGAGGCAGTATTCGGGACATTTACTTTAACTAATAGTGCAAATGTAGATATGGTATTTATCCCAGCACTAGATGAGTTTGTTATACCGTCCAATTGTGCTCTTAATGTTTACGTAAGTAATAATAACGGTACAAATTGGGAAACCTACGATAAAGACTCCAATGAAGCACATGTATTCAGCACTACAGGAACACAACTAAGAATAAAACTCTCAGCTACAGGTCACCCAAATAAAGCTCCATTTTTACAAACCAAAGGAAGCCTTTCAGTTGATTATGGGTCTATGCACGATGCTGCTAAAAATTCGAATATAAAATTTAAGATAACAAGAAAAAGACTAAGATAATATGGCTACAGTAACAGGTACTAAAAGACATTTAGGAATTACATCAGATACTTACGACAGTAACGGTGATGTAGTAGTCGGCGGTAATTTAACAGTAGAAGGAACTACTACAACTTTAGATACAGCTAACTTATTAGTAGAAGATAAGAATATAATTATCGGAAATGTATCTACACCTTCTGATATAACAGCTGATGGTGGAGGTATAACTCTAAAAGGTGCAAGTGACTATACTATTAATTGGATAAATGCTAATGATAGGTGGGAATTTAATCAAGGAATACATTCAACCGGAAATATAACAGGAGCTAATTTATCAGGAACTAACACAGGTGATAATTCCGCAAATACACATAGTAGTTTATTTATTGATCGAGGGAGTATAGACGTAACAACAACTACTGGCGGTAGTAATGCTGACCCATTTGATGATGCACATACAGAAACCCAGGTAGCAGAAAACGGAATGCGTACATTAAGTTACACTGGTGCAAGTGCATTTATGTATACTTTCAATAACGGTGGAAGTGCTAGTGTTGTCCAAATAGGTGCCCATTACAATGGGGATGATTATTATTTAAGAACTAGGACTGATAGTTCGAACTGGCAAACCTGGAAAAAGATTAGAACTTTTGGTAATACCACAATACCTACAGATTTTGTATCTGCAGCAAATGGTGGAACTTTTGCCGATTCTATAAATGTTCATGGTAATATACTCCTAACAGGAGCAGCAACCACTACAAACCAGGATAGAACGATTGATTTTACCGGGTTTGACAAAGAAGGTACAACAGACTTTTCCGATAGAGCTTATATACGACATACTACTAATACAGGCGGTCATGTAGGATCTGTTTTAGTTATCAGTTCACAAAATGACTCAGGAGACGGTATTGCGTTCCTTACTAATAGTTCCAGTGATTTAAAACATAACAATAATGTAATATGGACATCAGGAAATGATGGACCAACTTCTGGTTTAGCTGCACAAACAGCAGCTACTGCTACTACTGCTACTACTGCTACTACTGCTGGATCAGCTGCTAAATTAACAGATGGGGGTGGATTAACTACCCAACCAGGCCAGAACAACCTAATACATACCGGTCAAATAAGCGCAGGAACAACAGGTTTATTTGCTACATCTGACAATTCCAATTCTGTAATCACTCTAAACAGGCATTCCGGTAATTATGATAGTCAATTAGGATTCAGTTCTAATGGATATTTGTATTATAGAAAATTTTCAAACTCTACAGCATTTACAACCCAGGTATGGAAAGTATTAGCTTTTACCGATAGTGATATAACAGGAAACGCAGCAACAGTAACTACAAATGCTAATTTAACTGGACATATTACATCAGTAGGAAATGCAACATCTTTAGGATCATTTACAACAGCACAATTAAATGCTGCAATTTCTGATGGTACAGTTCTAACTGCAGAAGCAGATACTTTAGATACTGTTGCCGACAGAGGTTCTAGTACAAATCAAACTATTAAATCTACAAATGGATTAGGTTTTAAAGTTGATTCTGGAGGATCTGCTAGAATCGAAATAGAAAACGGAGGAAGTAATTGGGCATATTTAAGACTTAGAGATGACAGTACGGTATCATGGGATATCGCATCCTACAATGGTGGTAATCTAGAATGGAGACCTGCAGGTAGTTCTACTAATAGAATGACATATTCTTCTGCAGGGTTACTATCGGTACCTTCTATTATTACAACAGGAAATATACACTTAGATAGTGATTCAGCTGAACTCCAGTTAGGAGATGACAACGATATGCAAATATTCCATAACGGAACAGATGGTAAAATAAAGACTGACACAGGCGATTTAATTATATCTTCTTCAGGTGCAATACACTTAGATTATGAAGGAACTAATTCATCAATAGAACTTAAGAATGCTGGAACTACTGTAGGTAAAATAAGCCTAGCTAGCCAAGACCTTAGATTTATATCCACAGTAAGTGATAGTGACATAATATTTAGGGGTAATGATAACGGAACATTCTTCTCTGCTTTCCTATTAGATATGTCAGATTCAGGAAAAGCCTATTTTTACGACGATATTCAAGTTAGCGGTGGTGGTATACAGTTACTAGGTACCGGAAGAATTGAAGGTATTGATACTGTTACGGATGGAACAGATGCAGCTAATAAAACCTACGTTGATAATGCTATAGCTGGCACACCGCAAGGTACCGTAACAGGAACAGGTGTTGACAATAGAATAGCTTTGTGGAACGGAACAAGTGCTATTGATTCGAATGAAAATTTAAGTATTTCTGGCAACGATCTTGTAATAGGTACTCAAGCTGGAACCACAACATCAAGGTTACTACTATACGGAACTACAGCAAACAACGGTGCTTCTAGTATAAAGACAACAAATGGTAATTTACATATTGACTCTGATGACGGTCACACGGTATATTTGAACTACTATACAGGAGGTTCTACTTCTACTATTATTGGAAATGGAAATACTGGTCCGTCTGGAACTTTTTTCCAAGCAAATGGAGATGTAACTGTTGGATCTAATTTAACCATATCTGAATACCTCTATCATGCAGGAGATACAGATACAAACTTACGATTCCAAAATAACGCTATTACACTAACAGCAGGAAGTAGAAGAGCAATCGATATAACCACAGCTGAAACCGTAGTAAACGAAGCATCAGCTGATCATAACTTTAGAGTAGAATCCAACAACAACGTAAACATGTTATTTGTTGATGGAGGAAGTGATAGAGTCGGTATAGGGATTGCTACACCACAGGAAAGACTAACTGTAGACGGAGGGAACATAGGATTAGGGTTAGGAGCTGAAGTTTACGGAATCATAGCACCGAATAATACCACTTTTGGCTTAGATTTTATTATCGGAGATGGTGCTGTTGCTGCAGATACACCTATAATGTCCCTGAAGAGCAACGATGGAAGTCCTGGTGGTGGAGTTCAGATTTACTCATCTGGATCTACAGTTCTAGACATACAAGGTTCAAACGGCCAGCTATTCTCTATAACAGACGATTTAACCGGAGATCTATTTACAGTCTCTGATATATCAGGAGTACCAATATTTAACGTAAATGCTAGTGGTATATCTTACTTTGATGATAAAGTAGGTATAGGAGAGACTAGTCCTTCTCATAAATTAGACATAAATCAAGGAGAATTAAGGATATTTAATAACCAGCTAGACCCGAAGATAATCCTACAGGGCTCTGACATGAGCAGACGTTGGGTATTAAGCCAAGATGAAGAAGATAATATAGGTAGTACAGGTTTCTATATAGCAGAAGGAACTAGTGTTGATGCAAATGATGCACTACTATACTTAACACCGTCCGGTAATTTAGGTATTGGAACGACTGGTCCTAGTTCTAAATTAGAAGTAAGTGGAGAAATTGACGCTGCTGGAGGTGATGGTTATAGAATAGAAGGTAATCCATGGGCAAATTGGTCCTCTAATTTACTTACTTTAGGTGATTGGGATGGTGAGGGTTATGCTACTCGTATTATGGGCAGTAATTCATCAGAAGTAATGAGAGTTACTGGTTATAATGTAGGGATAGGTACTACTAGTCCTTCAACCCTTTTACATACAAGAAAAGTAGGAAGTAGTACTACTCCAAATGAATTAAGAATTGAAAGTATAACTTACAATGGGTATGGAGGGGAATCTAATATTAACCTATATACATCAACATACGGTAACCCAGGTATTTACTTTGGAAATCAAGCAGCAATAGCATCTCAACCTGCTAATATTAAGTATACTGGGTCCTCTAATTTACTTAATATAGAGACAAGTGGGGCATTTCAAATATCAAGGAGTGGTGTAACTAAGCAAGTAATTACCAGTAATAAAACATACTTTATTAGTAATAACGTCGGAATTCATTCAACTGCACCTTCAACAGAACTTGAAGTAGGTGGAACTACTACAACAGAAAATTTAGCATACACAAAACCAACAGCAGATAATCAATTTAGAGGAGAAATAGTAACATTTGGATCACAGTCAGGAATTGGACAAGGAGATATAGTAGCATATAATAGCTCAGGCCAGTGGGTAAAAGCACAAGCTAATTCTGGTACAACTAGTAAAAACTTACTAGGAGTGGCAATGGGGACAACAGCAGCAGCAGGAATACTACTAAGAGGATTTGTTAGAGATTCATCTTTTGGTAACCAAACACCTAGTAAAGGTCAACACCTATACCTAAGCACAAGTACTTCAGGAGATTACCAAACAGCAGTTCCGTCTACTACAGGTCATATAGCTAGAATAATAGGATATTCAGTAGACCCTACAGTAGAAGAAATATATTTCTGTCCAGATAACACATTTGTAGAAATAGCATAGATATTCTAATATAAAGCATTAATCAAACATGGCAAGAGCGGATTATAAAGGTAGGTATAAAAGCGACTATAAAGAAAAAACAATGTCTTTCAATGAAAATAAGATAACTTTCGTTGATGGAGAAGAAACTTACAATGTAATGATGGACTGGGAAGAACCCATAATGAAGCAAGCTGCTGATTTTGTAACAGCCGGTGGAAAAGCACAAACTATATTAGAGCTAGGATTCGGAATGGGAATATCAGCAGATTTAATACAAGGATACAAACCTGATTTACATACTATTATTGAATACCATCCCGCAATAGCAGAAAGAGCTCAAGAATATGCCAATTTAAGAAATAAAGCTTATAGTAGAAGTAAAGAAACAGCACACAAAAGAGTAAACGTTATTTCAGGTAAAGACTGGTATGTAGAATTTCAAAAAGATTTTGAAAAATCAGGACTAAGACAGTATCATGGTATTTTTATTGATACTTACAACGATACTAACATGAAGAAACTGAAAAACTATATTACAAAGCTATTAGGACCTGGCGGTAGGATGACTTGGTGGAACCCTATGCAGGACTTACTTCCTACAGTAGAACTACAAGAAAAAAGAGGTGTTACATATAAAAAAATAAGACTTAGTGAATTTGGAGTTAAGTCAATACCTGCTAATAAATACCATACAACTGATACCTACTATATGCCTATATATACAAGAGAAGGAAAAAGAGAACCATACACACCAACTGCACCAGTAGAAGGTGGATACACACCAGCTCCTGGTCCTGGAGATGGCATTGGAGTTATAGGTAAAGAATAGTAATTATAAACCAGAGTTATGCCAACAATACCATCAAGTAAACAGTCAATAGACGGACTAGTAAGAAATCAACTAGATACAACACTTTATACCTGGAGTGACGCTAGAGACGATACCACGGGTTCTTCAAGAATAGTTAACCCAACATCTATGTCCCCCGATGCCTATGAGCAAACAGTTAGAGGGCAAAACTGGGTAATAGAAAGATGTATGCTATCCTTTGACTTCTCAGGGGTATCGGGTACGATAACAAGTCTACATCTAAAACTTTACAAAACATCCGGGTATACCAATTATAAGAATATAATAGCTGTAAAGAATACTAACACATGGGGTTCAGGTCTAACTGCACAATTAAGTACAAGTGATTATAATGTAGATTTCACTACACCCTATTCAGGTGTATTTAATATGGGTCCTGGTGCAGGAGGAACTGTAAAAACAATAGCCCTTAATAATGATGCTAAAACAGATGCTGTAGGAAATAGCGACTTTAATATAGGTTTATGCGATTATACTTTTGACTATTCGGACCAAGAACCAGGTCTTACATTAGTAACTACCGCTGGTTTTTATTACAACAACTCTTCCTACTATCCAAGGATTGAATATACTTTAGATACAGGTTTTGGGGAAATAGTAAACGGAGTAATAGCAGCTAATATGAATAAAATTCTAAATGTAGGAAGATTAAATGTAGAGAAAGTAATAGATACACCCTATACAGCAATACCATTTTGCAATCCTAATTGGGATATAGGGGACATCACCACCGGTGATTCTAAAGATATTACTTCATTTATAACCGGATCAGCAAATGGTGCACAAGTCCAACCGTACGTATCAGCAGGCGGTATGAGGATGTACATTCCTCAATACTCCAGTAAGAGAATTGTACAAATGAGTATAGCAACCGCTCATGATTTAACCTCTACAATTACAGCTGTTGGAGCAAGCCCATCACTAAGTAATTATTTTGCACTTTTTCAATTGGCTAATAATGGAGAGAAAGCTTATGTATCACATAATAATTCCAACAGTATTGTCGAATATAACCTTACGGCAGCCTGGGATATAACTACTATGTCAACTAGTGGAACAACATTGAATTTAGTAATGCCTACCGGCGAATCCTTAAGAGCTTTTCACTTTAACTACTTTGGTACCCGTATTTATGCTGTAACATCTAAAACATCATCACCAACATCAGTAAGTGTATTTGAGATACCACTAAGTACTGGTTTTGATATATCAACTGCCGGTACTCCGACTATAAACAATATAACTACTACAGGCCCGACCTCAATACCAAGAGCAATTTTACCGCTACATGACAACTATAATGATTACTACATAGTAAATGGCGCCGGCACCGACGATACCCTATATGTAAACGGTGTTACAAACGCTAATTACGATTCGCAAGCAAATGTACCGGGATTAGAAGGATCTCTTGGCTCAACAATCGACGACTATTACATATACTACGTTAAGAGAACTGGACTAACTAATAACTACACATGGACACTCCATCAACTAGATGTTAATATGAATTTCTGTAGTCTACCTTAATAAAGTAGGTAAGGTTGGTAGTTAAAGTTATTTTACATATATTTATATAAAGAACAATAAACTAAAGTTCAACACTTAATAAAATAAAATATGAATACTTACAATTGGGACTGTAAAACAGTAGATGTACATCCTTCCGAAGGAGGACAGACAAACGTTATTTATAACGTACATTGGAGAGTAACAGCAACATCTGATGCTGTAGATGCAAACGACAACGCATTTAATGCAACTAGTATTGGTACACAAGCTCTACAATTTGACTCAGAAAACGACTTTACAGCATTTGACGATCTTACACACGCTACGATTATAGAATGGGTAAAAGCAGCAATGGGAGAAGAGCAAGTAAATGTAATCCAAGGAGGATTAGATTCACAAATCACAGAATTACAAACTCCAACTTCAGTTACTCTAGTAGTAGGAGAATAAAAATAAAAAAAAACAAAATAAGTAAAATAAAAGTTGTAGAACTAGATATTAGTTCTTATATTATATAATATATATAATTTAATCGATTAATTTAAAGTTAAAAAATGGCAAATCAAAAGTTATCAAAAGAAGAGTTAGGAAAGATTGAAGAAATCCAAAAAAGAGTTCAAGCTGTAAAAGTTGAATTAGGAAACGTAGGCCTAGCAGAAATAGATTTAAAAACTCGTAAGGCTAACATCGAGCAGTACTTAACAGAAACACAAGAGCAAGAATCTGCTGTAGTTAAGGAGTTAGAAGAAAAATACGGAAAAGGATCTATCGATTTACAGAATGGGGAATTCATTCCAACAGAAGAAGTAAAAGAAGAAGAAGTAGTAAAAGAAGTAAAGTAAATTCATAAGTTTATTAAGATTATTAAGAGGGGGAGGTTTTGTACCTTCCCTTCCTATTTATATACAAATAACTACCTGTACATTACAGGAACGGTTTACAAAATAAGCTGATATTTATAAAAGACATTTAAATAAACTTCATTAAACATGGCAGAAACAATTATCTCTCCAGGTGTATTCACAAGAGAAAATGATATTTCATTTATTCAACCAGCCCCTGTAACAGCAGGAGCTGCAATTATCGGACCAGCAGTAAAAGGACCAGTAGAAATCCCAACATTAGTTACCTCTTATGGTGAGTATGTAAGGAAATTTGGTACTACTTTTGCATCAGGTTCGAACTCTTATGAATTCTTAACTTCTATCGCAGTTAAAAATTATTTTCAACAAGGTGGTAACTCAGTATTAGTTTCTAGGGTAGTTACAGGATCATTCGATGCTGCTACATCGACTACTATTAGTAATACTACATCTACTACAGGTGTTGCAACAGCAACAGGATTCGTAGCTAGTTTTGCTCAAGCAGACGATACTCAACAGTATATTATTCAAGCACCAGACGGGACTGAATACAACTTTACAGCAATTGTAGGAGATGTACCTGACGATATTCCATCGGCGAATCAATGGTACTTCTCTCCAGGAGCAGATGCTGACGAAACAGTAGACAACTTAGGAGCAGCAATCGATGGAGCCAATATAGCAGTAGTACATGGAGATAATGCAACATCAGACACACTACAACTAGACGGTAGAGTAGCAGGAATAGCAGCTAACGGATATATACTTAGAGTAGGAGATGCTGCTGGAAACGATCCTTCAGCAACTGCAGTAATAACTTTAGCAGGAGGTACAGAAACAACATCTACTACTACAAATTCATTTATACTATCAACTTTAGGAGAAGGAACAATATATAATAATGCAACTAATGCTAATAATATCCCACAAAATTCTGATAGCTCACTAGTTAATGGTAGTTCGGATAACGTAAGATGGGAAATAAGTAACGTAAATAGCGATCTTGGAACATTTACATTAAGCATTCGTCAAGGAGATGATAGCTTAAAAAATAAAATTGTGCTAGAGACATTTAATAATGTATCTCTAGATCCTAATTCTCCTAACTATATAGAAAGTATTATAGGAAACCAACGTCAAGTATTATCAACAGACGGAGATGGTTCAAAATACATTTCTACCCAAGGAGAATATGTTAATAAATCTAACTACGTAAGAGTACATTCAGTACCGGCACAAACATTAGATTACTTAGCAAACGACGGAGTAACAATCAACACAGATTCACAAGGAGTAAGTTATGCTAGTTCTCTTCCAATAGCACAATCAGGATCATTCTTTGGAGCAACTGGAGGACATTTTGCTGCAGATAGACAAGCTAAATTTTTCGGTGACATAGACGGAATAGATACACAAGGTTTAACCGCAGATTGTTATTCCGATATTATATCAGTATTGGAAAACAGCGACGATTATATATTTAATATTATTTCAGCACCAGGATTAGCTTATAACTTAACCGGTCATGCTACAGAAATAGACAGTATTATATCTTTAGCAGAGACTAGAGGAGATTGTATATCAGTAGTTGATTTAGTAGATTATAGCGTAACAGGTGAAAGTACAGTAACAGGGCAAGCAACAGGACTTAACAGCTCTTATGCAGCATCATACTGGCCATGGTTACAAACTAAATCTGCAACAGGAAGAAACGAATGGATTCCAGCATCAGTTGTAATACCAGGAGTATATGCTTTTACAGATAATAGTTCAGCACCTTGGTTTGCACCAGCAGGATTAGTAAGAGGAGGAATTACAGGAGTAATACAAGCTCAAAAGAGATTAACAAGAACTCAGAGAGATACACTATACTCCAAAAAAGTTAACCCAATCGCTTCTTTCCCAGGACAAGGCATTTCAGTATTCGGTCAAAAAACTTTACAAACTAAAGCATCGTCTTTAGATAGAGTAAATGTAAGAAGATTGTTAATTGAATTGAAAAAGTTTATTGGCGATGAATCAAGAAACTTAGTATTCGAGCAAAACACATTAACAACTAGAAATAGATTCTTAGCTAGAGTTAATCCTTACTTAGAGTCAGTAGTACAGAGACAAGGTCTTTACGCTTATAGAGTAGTAATGGACGACACAAATAACACTGCAGACGTAGTAGACAGAAATCAACTTATAGGTCAAATCTTTATTCAACCAGCCAAGACTGCTGAATTCATAGTACTAGACTTTACAATTGAGCCAACAGGAGCAACTTTTGCAGGATAAATTTAAATTAAGATATTTATAATAAACAATAAATAAAAATGGCAGTATTAGATCCAAACGAAATTATGTTTAGAGCCTTCGAACCGAAGGTACAGAATAGATTCATCATGTATATGGATAACATTCCATCATTCATGGTAAAAACAGTATCAGCTCCTTCGTTTGAAGATGGGGAAGTTGTACTAGACCACATCAACTCTTATCGTAAGATTAGAGGAAAGAGAATGTGGAATGATATGGATATGACATTATATGATCCAATTACACCTTCCGGAGCTCAAGCAGTAATGGAGTGGGCAAGACTATCTTACGAATCAGTAACAGGTCGTGCAGGATATTCAGACTTCTACAAAAAAGACTTAACACTTAATGTATTAGGTCCTGTAGGAGATGTAGTATCGGAATGGATTATTAAAGGTGCATTCATTAAAACTATGTCACAAGGAGACTTTGACTGGTCATCGCCTGAAGCAGTTGAATTATCAATGACTGTAGCAATGGATTATTGCGTACTTAATTACTAATACAAGCCTTAACATAGATAAAAGCTCGATTAATTTCGGGCTTTTGTTGTTTTAAAAAAGTATTCTTCGTATATTTATATTAAGAACTAGTTTTAATTAATAAAATTTATGGAACAAACACAAAAATTCCCAACAGAGATAGTAGACCTACCTTCTATGGGTAAACTCTACTCAAAAGAATCCCCATTATCTAGCGGTACAATAGAAATGAAGTATATGACTGCTAAAGAAGAGGATATACTAACTAATCAAAACTATATTGAAAAAGGTATAGTAATTGATAAATTGCTTAAAGCTCTTATAGTGGATAAGACTATTAACTATAATGAATTATTAACTGGAGATAAAAATGCACTGCTGATAGCAGCACGTATTCTAGGTTACGGGAAGGATTACGAATTTAATTATAGCGGTACAGTAGAAAAAGTTGATTTATCTCTATTAGATAATAAAAAACTACATCCAGATATCGAAAAAGCAACTGAAAATGCTTTCAACTTTACCTTACCAACTACAGGACACGTCATTACATTTAAACTTCTATCACATGGAGATGAATCAGCAATAGATCAAGAAGTAAAAGGACTTAAAAAAATTAATAAAGAATCATCAGCTGAATTATCTACTAGACTAAAGCATATGATAACAGCAATTAACGGTGAAACAGAGAAAAAAACAGTTAGATCATTCGTTGATAACCAATTCTTAGCAAGAGACTCTAGAGCGTTTAGAAAGTACCTTAGAGACTTTCAACCAGATGTAGACATGACATTCTACCCAGAGAATGGTCCAGAAGGGGGGATAGATATCCCAATTGGGGTTAATTTTCTTTGGCCTGACGCCGTCGTATAGATTATCCGTATTTACGCAAATTCATGAAATAGTATTCCACGGCAAAGGAGGGTTTGATTACGATACGGTATACAATATGCCTATATGGTTAAGAAACTTTACTTTTCAGAAAATGCAAGATCATTTCGAAAAAGAAAAAGCCGAATATGATAAAGTAAATAAGAAATCACAGACAATGAAAGGCGGTAAAATGAAGAAACCATCCTATAGCACAAAGGCTCGTAAATAATGCGGGCCTTAACTATTTATAATAAACTCAATATATAAATGGCTAACGGAAATAATGATCCAAATCTAGATCCTAGTAATTTTGCAAGGAATAGAGAAGAGGTAACTAAGCTAAGTGAACAGTATAACAAGTTTGCTCAAGAAGAAGCTAAGAACAACGCAACTTCTTTAGATAACGCCCGTATACTTAATGCAGAACTTAGAGATATACTGGGAGTCAAGCAAAACTTAAATGATCAAGATAAGACTCTTAGAAATTTAGGAAATGAGATTGTTAAAGCAGCACAACAGAATGTAGTCGAGCTCGGTAATGCAGGAACTATAAACAGAGAAATCTCTAAAGCTAAATCACTTCAAAATAAGCTTATAACAGAGATGACCTCAATGACAGGAACTCTCAGCGAACATCAACAGGATATAGCACTACAAATAGCACAAGCGTATAACACTCAACAAGGATTATCTGCAGAGCTAGCAACGGCAACTACAACCCAAGCAGAACAGTTAAAGATTGTTAGGGAGCTAGAAAGTAAAACTAAGTCTATCGGAGTACTTACAGAAGAAGAATCAACTAGACTTAAAGAACAACTAGCTGTTCAGAAAAACATACTCGACGAAGCAAATAACAGAGTTACTCAAGCCAGAGAACTTGAAGAACATGGAGATAAAGTAATTGCAGACCTTCAAGAGTCACTTGGACTAGAAGGTAAAGTAAATTCTTCAAACGCTAATAAATTAGCTGCTACTATAGCAATGAGCAGAGCGACAGATGAGAATTTAGCTACTCTTAGAGAAGAAGAAAAGATACAACGAGCTATAGAAGATAGAATGGGTGTTACCGGTGCGTTAGTAGAAGGTACGGGTGCATTGATGGAAAGACTAGGTATGAGATCCGGTATATTTCAACAAGCCATGAAAGATGCTTCTGCAAATATGAAAGAAATGGCCGAGGAATCGGAAAGAGTAGATCCAATAACCGGTAAAATATCAAAGAACTTTTCTAAAATGGACATAATGATGAAAGGTCTCGGGACTTTAGCATCTGGATTTGGAAAGGCATTATTTGATCCTCTAAGTATGGGGTTAAAAATTCTATCTGTACTATCGGAAATAAATAAAGCATCAGTTGAATTTACAAGACTAACCGGACAAGCAGCTTATAAAATGTCAGGTGTAGCTACAGAAACTTCTACAGCAGTAGACCTGATGAAAGTAGCTGCTGAATATACTAAACAAACCGGTATAAACGCTGCTGCTATATTTACTCCTGAACAGTTAGGTCAAATAGCAGATGCAAAAGACCTACTAGGATTATCAGCTGAACAAGCTGGTAGTTTAGGTACTATGATGAAATTGACCGGACAAAGTGCTGATGAGTTTCAAGGTAGTGTATTTGATGGAGTACAAGCATTAAATGAATCCGCAGATGCAGCCATCGCACCTACTGTAGCACTTCAAGACGTATTAGGAGCATCTGACGATATTAAAGCATCACTAGGAGGGAATCCAGAAGCATTAGGTAAGGCAGCAGCAGCAGCTAGAAAACTAGGAATGGACTTAGGTAAAGTAAATGCTATAGCAGACGGATTACTAGATTTTGAATCTTCTATTGAAAACGAATTAGAAGCACAGTTACTTACTGGTAAAAATATAAACTTAAATAAAGCTAGAGAATTAGCATTAAATAACGATTTAGAAGGAGTAGCAAATGAATTAGCTAATCAAGGAGCATCCGCAGCTGAATTCGCAAAAATGAACCGCATACAGCAACAAGCTATGGCTAAGGCTATGGGAATGTCTAGAGAAGAATTAGCTAAAATGGTTCTAACAGAAAAAGCTATGGCTGATATGACAGATGAGCAAAAAGCCGCAGCTAGAGGAGTAACCTTAGAACAATCCAAACAAATGGACATTCAGGAGCGTATGAAAAAAGCAGCTTTCAAGTTAGCAGAAGCATTCGCACCTATACTAGAAGCTGTAGTTCCTATAGTAGAGTTATTAGGTAAAGCAGCTGGATTAATCTCTCCACTTACTCCTTACCTATTAGGTGCATACGGTGCAATAAAGTTAATGAATGGAGGACTAACAAACATAGCTTCAGGATTTGGTTCAATAGTTAAAAATTCAATGAACTTTGTCAAGAATTTAAGTCCTAAGAATTTTAACTTTTCTGCAATAGGGAAAGCATTCCAAACAGGCTTTGGAGATAAATCTAAAGTTGTATTCGATGAATCAGCAAAAAGATTTAGAGATTTAGGTTCTGGTAAATTTGTTTCTGCCGATAAAGCAAAAGAATTAGGAGCTAAGATGCCTGACAGTCTGAAGAAAACAGGAGATACAGTTGGAGACTTAGGAGATAAGACAAAAAATGTAAAGGCAGATTCCGGAGCAGGCATCAGAGGATTTCTTAAAGGACTAGGGGATGGATTAGCATCTATCGGTAGACAGATAGGCGATGTTATAAAAGGTTCTATAGCTATAGGAGTAGCAGGATTAGCTTTAGCCGGTTCATTCGCACTTGCTTTAAAAATGGTGAAAGATGTAGATCCGGCACAAATGCTTGCATTTGCAGGATCGTTAAGTATGTTAGGACTAACCTTAGCAGTATTAGGAAAAGTTGGAGGAAGTATAATCCAAGGAGCTTTAGCAATGGGAATATTAGGAGTTGCTTTAATACCCGCAGCATATGGATTTAGCCTATTAAAAGATATTAACCCAGGACAGATGTTTGCATTTGCCGGTGCATTGACTTTATTAGGATTAGCTGCAGCAGGATTAGGATTCTTATTTCCTTTCATAGCATCAGGAGCAGGAGCAATTGCACTATTAGGAGCATCATTAATTCCAGCCGCACTAGCATTTAAACTACTCGGGAATACTCCTATTGATTCTATTATTTCGAAATTGACTGGATTAGCAGCAATAGCACCTCAACTCCTATTAGTAGGAGCAGGACTAATGGGAATAGCAGCAGGCTTAGGAATGATAGCAATTTCAGGAATAGCAGCAATACCGGCTCTAGCCGCCTTATCTGCTTTTGCTTTAGTAGCATCACCATTAGCAGCACTTGGAGGATTATTTGGAGATGGTGACGAACAAGAGGATAATTCACTGGCAGAGATATCAACTAAACTAGATACTCTTATATCAGTCGTATCAGCAGGTGGGAATGTATACTTAGACGGAGATAAAGTAGGAGAAGCACAAGTATTGGGAACATATAAACTTTCTTAACTTCTATTTATAATAAAATAAATTTAAATTAATAATTATGGCTAAAGGAATAATAAACAATCAACTACCTAATTCAACACTAGGACTTAAAGGAGCGACTCCTCCACAGAGAGCAGGAGCTAAAGGTAAATCTAGACTACATTATGAGTCTTCGATTAACAACAACCCAGAAATTG
>Ga0228619_1000287_pt1 | contig 23615 bp, 20 predicted proteins | sample 22DmetaG_FD_190065 | JGI IMG/M metagenome (GOLD analysis project Ga0228619, IMG submission 190065) | Seawater microbial communities from Monterey Bay, California, United States - 22D | ecosystem: Environmental > Aquatic > Marine > Coastal | place: USA: California | collected 2016-10-12 | reverse complement strand
TTTGCTTTACCAGCATATTTAAGAGGAAGTAATACATTATCAAGTGCTGAGTTTTTAGCAAGAAGGTGAAAAGATTGAAAAACAAAGCCAATCTCCTTATTCCGTATAAGAGCTAGCTCATCTTCATCTAAATTATTAACAAGTTTATTATTAAGCAAGTATTGGCCTGAGGTAGGCGTGTCTAAGCAACCTATAATATTCATTAATGTAGTTTTTCCTGAGCCAGAGGGGCCCATTATTGCAATAAATTCGCCCTTCTCAACACTAAAATTAATACCTTTTAATGCTTCAACAGTAGTGCTCCCCATAATAAAAGAGCGCTTAATATCTTTTGTTTGAATTATCATAAATATTTGACAGTAAAATGTTAAAAAAGTTTAGCTAGCTTGAAGATTTTCAAGATAAAGAAGCCAGCCCTCAGCAGAAGTTTTTGTGGCTTCAAAATCTAAGGCATTATTGAAAAACTTAGATGCTGTTTTGTAATCATTGCTTTCGTATTTGCAAATGCCCATTAGCAAATCAAGTCTACCGGGTGTCTTTTCGTAATTTAAATCTTTTGCTCTTTTTAGGTATGTGTAAGCTAAATCCCAGTTCTCCTCTTCAAATGCAAACCTACCTATCTTAAAAGCAGTATCTGGATCGTTATCAATTCCTAGAGATTTTATTAAATACTCTATACCAATAACTCTATCTTTAAGAAGAAAATAAGAATCGGCCAAGAGGTCATAATTCTCTTTAGTTTTTTCAACAATGCCAAATTTTATACCAGATTCTAGTACCTTAACTGCTTTTTGCGGTAGAGTTTTATATAAATAATATTTAGCTAAATCAACGTATTCTTTTTCCTTTGTTAGAGTATTTCTTTCGTATGCAAGCTCAAAGCCAGCAAGAGATTCATCATCAGATTCAAGAGCAAAATATAAACCAGATAATTGTTTCCAATATTCTTTTTTATCTGGATTTATAAAGACAAGTAGCTGAGCTACTTCTTTAGCGGCATCAAACATCTCAAGCTCAATCGCAACACCAAACTCATACCCAAGCCAATCTTCTTTGTATTTTGTTGATGATGCATTTGCAAATGATATGTTTTCATATGCTGGAACTAGATCACCTTCTTGGTAATATGAGATACCAAGCATGATTGCATTTAAAGGCTGGAAAATTTGAAGCCTTTTTTCGGCAATGGCCTTGTAGTCTTCTAGCACTCTAATTGTGTTTTTATAATCTGATGTTTGAAAATAACATTGTGAAAGATTTTTACGTACTTGAAATCCAGTAATTAAAGGCATTTTTTTAAATTTAAGAGCATTTTCATACTTGCCAATAGCCTCTGAATATTTACCTTGAATTGCATAAAAATTACCATAAAGTTGTTGCATTAGAGCGCGCTCATAACTTTGATCTGATTGATAATATCTTTCAAAAGTATCCAATTCTTTTTTTGCTCTTTCCCAGTTCTCTTCATCTATGTATTCATTAACTCTTTTAAGGTATTCATAGGTTCTTTGGCTGATGGCATCATCCAATGAGAAGACTGGATGAGAAAATGATACTAACAATAAAAATGTGAAAATTGGTTTAAACATTACAACTAAACTCCACTAGTAATTCGCCCTTTTGATCAACAGCAATACCGTCTATTGTTTTAGGTTTAAATTGCCATCTTTTAACAGCTTTTATTGCCTCTGAGTTAAAAACTCTTGTCGGTTTTGCAGATTTAACTTGGATTGTGCTCACTCTTCCATTTGCATTAACATTTAGAATTAAAGTAACAGACCCATCTATACCTGAAATTTGAGCTTCTCTTGGACATCTAGGAGCTACTTTTACAATAGGTATAAGCTGGCTGGTACCTGTTCCCATAGACTCAAGGTTACCCATAAATGCTCCTGAAAAATCTGTTGGCAAAGAAAAATCTGGCATATCAAAATCTAAATTAGCAGTTGGAGGTGGCTTTGAAACATCTAACTCTACCTGAGGTTGTGGAGGTCTCTTTGGTGTAGGTGGTTTATCGGGTATTGTTCTTTTTCTTTCTTGCAATGAATCATCTTGCTTTATACGAATAAACTCAATAAAGTTTGGAGCTTTATTACTTTTATTAAGCTCAGAGGCTTGAGAGATTAAAGCCTGAATAATAAAAAAAATAGCAAATGTTACTGACAATGCAATAATAAATCTTAGTATTTTTGTTGTATTAATTATCATTTTTTGCAGCTATTGAGATATTTTGTACTCCTGCAAGTCTTATTTGATCCATAGCCTCAACTAACAAACCCGAGCGTGATTCTTTATCAGCCTGAATGATTACAGACCCACCAGGATACTCTATCTTTAGCCTTTCGATATTTGCCCTAACAGCTTTTAGATCAACACGTCTTTTATCAATCCATATCTCATTATTAGAGGTTATAGCTACAAGAATATTACCTTTTTCGTCTCTTTCTGCAGTTTCAGCATTTGGCCTATTAATGTCCACCCCAGTTTCTTTTACAAAAGATGTTGTAACAATAAAAAATATTAGCATTATAAAAACAATATCCATCATTGGAGTTAAGTCTAATGCTGAGTCTTCAACCTTTTTTCTATTCTTTCTTCTCAATGTGAATATCCCTTTTGTTTAATTAATAGTTTCATTTTTTCCGTAGCTTTATTTATTCTTTGTGTTAAATCTTGTCTAAAATATAAACCAAATAATGTTATAACCATGCTTGCCATTGTTGGTATTGTTGCCTTTGCAACACCAGAGGACATAGCTCTTGGGTTTCCAGTTCCTAAGAAGGAAAGCACCTCAAATACCTCAATCATTCCATATACAGTTCCAAGCAAACCTATCATTGGACACATTCCTATCAAGCCATCTAAAAGCTTAATATTTGCCAGCGAATCTCTTTTAAATTCTGATAAAAAAGTCTTTTCTACATTGTAAAGTTTCATATCTGACGGAGGAAACTCTGTATAAAAGTGATCGAGCCTATCTTCATACCAGTTATTTTTATCAATAAATACAAAATAGTATTTATTGATAAGAACTGTAAAAATAATAAGTGTTAGAAAAAATAATAGGTATAGAACTGGTCCACCTTTTATTATCAGCTCATTTAAAAACACTTATTAATCCTTTGATAAAATGTAAGAAGCCTTTTCTTCTAGTACCTGTACAATAGATTCTGTTTTTTCAGAAAGGTATGTGTACATTCCTAAAAGAGGTGCAGCAACAATCAATCCAAGCATAGTAGTCACCAAGGCTTGTGAGATGCCGCCAGCCATTTGCTTAGGGTCGCCGGTACCAAATAGCGTTATAGCTTGGAATGTTTCTATCATACCTATAACCGTACCAAGAAGGCCTAGTAATGGAGCTACGGCAGCAAAAAACTTCACCCAATTATTACCCCATTCTATTTTGCCTGAATAGTTGATAATAAATTCATCGATAATATTTTCCTTAGATTCTCGAGAAGTCCCATCCTTTATCAATGACTCCATTTGGGAGGGAATATTATCAGATTTGTTATTTAGAACCTCATTAGAATATTCCCTAAGTCTAATAATTTTAAAGATACTAAATGCTAGTCCAATAAAACCTATAAAAATTATCACAAATCCAATAGATTTACCCTGAGCAATACGCTCAAACCAATTAGCTTTATCTAAATACAGAGATAGTAAAAAGCCTCTTGTTGGATCAATGGCTAAATTGGTATATTCATCTGCTCGCTTATGTTTTGAAAGAGTTTTTGTAAATGTCTTCTCTGGTTGTTTTGCTAAAAGTTGAAATGAGTCTAATGAAGAAACTGGTTTAACAAACTTCCCATCGTATGAGGCAGAAAACAAACCATACCTAGTCACTTCACCAACAATATTTTCTCCATTTGGAGAGGTTATAGTTGCTTCAAAATTCTTAATTTCACTTCCAGCAACTATTTCATCAAAATAAGATATCCAAAGATTCTCAAGCTGATCAAGGTTATGGACTTTTTCCTGGCCAATGTCTTTAAGTACTTCTGGTCTATTTGGAAATTCATAAAAAACTACAGAATTTTCAGATGCTGCTAAAAGCTCGCCTGCATATTGCCTTGTAACACCAAATAACTCACCCAAAACACCAACTTTGATTTCTAACTTTTCTTCTAATTCAGCAAGTGTTTTTTCATTCTGCTCAAAAGAGGCTTCTAGATTAATGTTTCTATCGATTTCGTTTGCTAGTTTTGTTTTTGCATCATCTAACAAAGCCTGTCTATCAGACACTTTTGTTATAAATGAATTTAATCTTTTATTGTCTTCATTAAGAAATATACTTTTATTAGTTTTTACCAATTCAAGCAGTTCATTAATTTCTATATTTCGTATCTCATCATCGGTTAGCTCAACTACATCTTGGGCAGATAAGTTAAAGCTAATTAAAAATGCAAAAAGGCTTATATTTAATATTTTTTTCATTGTGCTATTGGTTTGAGTGGGAGTGTTATAAAGTTAGGTGGTGATTGTCTGTTAGCAATATCAAGTGCTGATTTAAGTTTGCTATCCAAAGAGGAGCCTTCATGGTTCCAGTCTTTAATAGATGTATCCCAGTATCCAGTGTCCTTACCATCAGGAGTTCTATAAAAGAGACCTAATCTTCCAAGTCTAAAATAGTCAACAGCAAGCTCAGAGCCATCTAAATTTAGATACCCTTGGTAAGCTTCAATTGTTTTGCCAAACTCAGCCTCTAATTGATATGCTTCAAAAATTTTTCTAAATTTTTCAGCAGTTGTTATATCTGCTCTAACTATTAATGCATCAAGCTCAGCAACTCTTTCTTCTCTTTCCTCAACAAGAAAAGGAATGTCTATAGAGATAAATTTATTAAGAGCATCAACCATTCTTTTGAGTAATGGCAAAATATCTATGTTTACATCATCAAGTGAGTCTATCTGCTCATTAATACTTTTCATTTCACTGACTTGAGCATCTATGATCTGCGAAAGCTGATCGTCATAACTCTTTAATGAGTTATATTCATTTAGTGTGTCTTTATATTCGAAATATATTTTTTTTGATTCAACATCTAATTCATCAATTTGAATTTGCAATTCTGCAGATGCTTGGCTAGAACCAACTTGAGTTTTAATTGTTTCATTTACTATCTCTTGAGAGATTAAAGGGAATGAAAGGAGAAGGATAATTAGATTTTTCATAGCGGTATTATATATATAAAGTAGTTATATTTCATCCCAAAAAAAAGAGCCCATGAAGGGCTCTTTTTAATATTCTATTTACTTAGAAAGTGTAGCTACCACCAACAGTGATATATCTACCAAATGCACTGAAATAGTTCTGGTTATAGTAAGGGAAACCATAAGCTGCATCTTTTTGAGGCATTTTATCTTCTAGGTTTCTCACACTAAGGTAAAAACTTAAATCAGGGCTATATCTATAGTTTGTAGATAGATTCATGATGATATGCGGATCTGTTTTAGTTCCGTTATATGCTTCCATGTGACCTGTTCTATCTGCAAATAAGCTTACTGACCAATCTTCATAAACCCATCTCACGCTTGCATTTTGCTGAGATCTTGGCTCATATAAATATACATCTAATGCATCTTCTTCTGCTGAGTAATCATCAAACTTAGAAGCACTTTTTAGAATATGAGATGATGAAACTGCAAAGTAAAAATCACCTGCATTTAGCGTTTCATACCTGTAATTCATGCTCCAATCTGCACCTTCATAATTTAAGTATGATTGGTTAGAGTATCTTGGAAATACTTCTTCAAAAGATCCTATTGGTAAAAGATCTCCACTAATTGGATCAGTGGTATCTCCACGGATAATCTGTGAATAAACATCTTCACAATTCCTATCAGGGAATTCGTCTCTCATGAATTCTTGGAAAGCGTCTCCATAAGTACATTTACCTTCAGCATAGTTAATTGTATAAGGGCTTTCTCTTGTAACTGCTCTTTCAAGCATAACTTCATATAGATCTATAGTGAAATCTAGGTTTTCAGTAATATTCCAAACTAAACCAAGTTGGAAATTTTCTCCCTCTTCTTCTTCAAGTTGAGAATTACCAGAAAGATTTGCTTTTACACTACCTGAACCAACCTCACAGTCTCTATAGTCTGTGTAGTTATATGTAGCAGGATCACTTATGTAGTATGCATAACATGCAACATAGTCTTGGAATCCATTGTAGAAACCTGAACTTGCTTCTTGGAAAAGATAGTTCATATCAGGTGCTCTAAATGACTCTGAGATTGAACCTCTAACTAAAACGTCGTCATTTGGTCTGTATGCAAAACTAAACATATTAGATCTTCTTGACCCAACATTAGAAGAGGCATCGTCATAGCCATCATATCTTGAAGCTACGTTTACCTCTAGCTTATCAGTAACTTGAGAAGCAAGTTCTAAACCTAGAGATGTTCTTTCTCTTTTACCACCACCATTAATGGCAGATCCTTGTATAAATACAATCGCATCAGGATCATCATCATTATCTAATCTACCAGGAGCTGGAGTTAGTGAATAATTTTGTGATTGATGTTCTGCTGTAACAGCAAAGCCAACAAATTTATCCATTAATTCAAATTCACCTGAGAGTTGGAAATCAACCGTTGTTTGATTTGAGTCAGCTAGCTGAGAATCATCGGCTAACCATGAACCAAGCATTTCGTTGGTTACTTCACCGAATAATCTATCAGCTAAGAAACATGAGCTTCTGCCGAACTGATTCTGCCATCCACATACTGGATCTCTTGAAAGACCAAAGTTTGCAGCAAAATCATCATAGTTATCAAAACCGTAATCTGCTGGGTTATATGGTGATGTATAAGCTCTGTATGAACCTCTTAAAAGATTACCATCAGCATCTGTTGCTCCAACACCTGCAAAATAGTCATACATTTTATCTGTGAATGTTTGATCTGAAGTTGCATAAGTATATTCAGTTGAGTTCCAGCCTACTGACCATTCCCAACCTTGATTAGTTGTACCTGAAAGACCAAGGAACATATCACTCATATCCTCTTCAATATCTGATCTAGCTTCTGCATTTGGTGCATTGTTAGCTGAAAAATATCTTACGAAATAAGGAACTGTTAATGCAGCACTTGCTAAAGGAACATTATTGACTGGGTCTGTTGAAGTTGATGTTAGTTCACCAATTCTTTGTGGATCTAAGATACCACCAGACATAAATAAATATCTGTTAACGCTTGATCTGTAATAAGCCTCATCATGATAGTTGTAGTATCTAGCATCAAAGTTAATTCCATTGTCAAAAGTATGAGTAAAGGAAGCCATGATAGATAGATCTTCTCTTTCATTAACTATAGATGATGAAGTTCCACCAAATCGGTCTCCACCGTAGTCATGACCGCAATAGTGCCCAGGATATGATCCATTATATAGCCATTCAGCTTCTTGCTTGTCAAAGTCAAAATAGTCAGGAGAAATCGTTGAACAAGGGATTCCAAATTCTTCTGAACCATAATAAGCTCTAGGTCCTAGGCCATCTGATCCTGTATACCATAGCAAACCAGCTCTTGGATTAGTATAGCTCTGACCATATGCTGCATCATATACGAAAGAGTCAAAACCCTCTCTATCTGCATAATACATAGGATCAACCATTGTTCCATCAATACCTAATGTCCAACTAGAGTTCCCAAAGAATCCACCAGTTGTGAACGTGGCTTGAACAATATTATCCCCACCGTGCTCTGTCTCAGAAGCATAGATTTCTAGGTTGCTAGTTTCTCTACCTTTAACAGTAATAACATTAACAACACCTGAAACAGCATCTGATCCATAAATAGCTGAAGCGCCTTGAGATAAAACCTCAATTCTTTCAACCAAGCCTGAAGGAACTGTTCCTATGTTTACTATATTACCAGCATTGTTATAAGGTACTGGATAATCAGCTGTTCTTCTTCCATTAATAAGATACAACACTCTACCTGGACCTAAGTTTCTTAAGTCAAGCTCATTAGCATTCGGAGTAAAGTTGTTTGTTAGAGATTCGTTCTGAGTGTATTGGTTGGCAGATGGAATAGCTTGAAGAGCTTCGGTAACATTTCTGAAACCTGAATTGCTTATATCTTCTTTAGTAATAACTAAGACAGGTAAAGCTCCTTCTGTTTGGGTTCTCTTAATTCTTGAACCAGTTACAATAACTTTCTCAAGACTAACCACTTCGTCATCAGAATCATCAGAAGCACTTACTGTAGCTTCTTCTGCTACAACCTCTTCTTCGACTACTGGTGCTGATTCCTCAACAACTGGACTTGCAACATCTTCAACACCAGGGTTATCTGCAAAAGCAAATGGAGTGAAGATAAAAGCAAAAGCCATTATTAAATATAAATTTTTCATACGAATCCCCTCGTAAAATAAGTTAAACACCCCATTCTGCTAGTGTTACAAGGAAATTGCAATACATAATGTCAATTAATATCATTAAAATTAACGTTTAGTTGGTTAATAATAGAAGCAAACTTTGTTTCAATAATCTGCAATGTAAACTAAACTTGACATATTAATCAGAACCAATAAAATTGTTGAATAACCTCTCACGTATTAAATTATGAAAAAAACCTTATTTACTAGTCTCTTTTTAATTACCTCAATTTTATCCGTTGATGCTTTTGCTAAAGACGGTGTTGATACGATCCCTCTTGAACATTTTTCATGTAGGAGCAATCGATCTTCATTCCAAATTTCTCCTGATGGTAAGCATATGCTTATAGCAAATATGATCAAAGATAATGAATGTGATATTGAACAAAACTACGATAGACCAGAAGAAGAAGAAATGGGTAATGTAGGATTAATTCTTATCAACTTAGATACTCAGGAATCTAAATCTATAAGTAGAGGCGTTGGATCAGATAGAATTAATAATACAAGTTCATTTGGCTGGTTAAATAATAATAGAATTTGGTATGTCCCGTTTATTCCACAAGGCAAGAAAGGCGCTGCAGCATTTGCAGTGAACTTAGATGGCTCAAGGAGAACAACTCTTTGGAAATATGGAGCTGGAGAAGGTTTTACAAGTCCGTATGAAATGGACTATAGCGATCCAAATCATATTTACGTGACTAATAACAAGAGGCGTGCGGGTGTTAGTGACTATTACAAGCTTAATGTATATACAGGTTCATCAAAAAGAATTGCCACAGGCCCGGACTTAAGTAGACTTAATGGGGGAGTCTCTTTACTTGGAAGACTGAATCATAGTAATGGTCAACCTTTAGGCATGGTCCTTGATAATGGTTTGAAGAGGATTATTCTTGAATACAAACAGGATTCTAAAGAATGGGAAGAGCATTTTACTTTTGATTGTCAAGAACCTGGCTTTATACCAATTGGAATTTATAAAGGTAAAATGGTGGTTGCAGGTTCAAAATTTGCATCGGATGGCTCCATAATTGAAAACAATGATACAAATGGTATTTATCTTTATGACTACAAGAATCGTAAGTTCGGTAACCTGTTGTTTAAGGATCCAGAATTTGATGCCGCTGGGCTCACTGGAGGTTGCAGACCAGCACAAGGAAATGTATTTACAGACGTTATGAGCAATGAGGCTGATGGCATAGGTTATTGGGGAATGGGATATGAAAGAGTGTTTTTTGATAAAGAATATGAAGCCAATTATATGGCTGTTAAAGGTGTATTTCCCGATCATAATCTTAGCGTAACAACAACTAGCGCAGATAGGACTAGAATGGTAGTTCAGATATGGGATACCGACGAACCAGGTGAATATTTCTATGTAGATCTAAATAAAGGTGAAGTTATTTCACTATTTAAATCTAAGCCGTGGCTAGATAGATCAAAATTATCTAAAGGCCAAAAAATTTGGTATACAGCAAGAGATGGATTAAAAATACCAGCAGTCTTCACGCAAACAAAAATTAAAACTGATAGGAACTATTTTGTAATATTGCCGCATGGTGGTCCCAACACTCGACAATGGATAGGTTTTGATGGATGGGCTCAATTTTTTGCCAGCAGAGGAATAAATGTCCTCCAACCAGATTTTAGAGGATCAACCGGACTAGGATATAGCCATTACATGCTAGGTAATAAGCAATGGGGCAAAACAATGCAGGATGATTTATCTGACGGCGTTAAATGGGCCATTGATAATGGTTATGCAGATGCTGATCGGGTTTGCATTGCAGGAGCTAGTTATGGTGGATATGCAACAATGGCAGGAATGACATTTACCCCTGAGCTATACAGATGTGGTATTAATGGGGTTGGTGTTACGGATCAAATGTTGATACTTGAAAACTTTGCTCAAAAAAGAAGCAGAAATCAGTCTTGGGATAAGGAACCACTTCTTGAATGGGGTGATCTTTATAATGAAGAAGATTATGCATATGCCAAAGCATCATCACCAGTAAATTTTGTAAAAGATATTGAAGGTGCTGTACTTGTCTTACATGGCTCAAATGATAGGGTTGTAGAACCTAGGCATGCTGAAGATCTTATAGCTCAATTAAAGAAATATGACATCGAATATATGGATATGTTCCAAGCGAAAGCTGGACATTGCATTGATACCTGTGGAGAAAGAGCTTCGCTTGAATACATGGGTATACAAGAAGAATTTTTAGATAAATATTTAAAGAATTAAAAGGCACCAATATTGGTCTGATACTTTCCTAGTATCAGGCCATGAACATCTTCAGTCCCTTCATAAGTATTAACTGCCTCTAAGTTCATACAGTGTCTGATGACGTGATACTCATCACTTATTCCGTTTCCGCCATGTATATCTCTTGCTACTCGAGCGATATTGAGAGATTTTGAACAGTTATTTCGTTTAACTAATGAAATCATCTCAGGAATGAACGCCCCCTCCTCTATCAGCCTTCCAACTCTTAAAACTGACTGAAGTCCTATAGCAATTTCTGTTTGCATATTTGCAAGTTTAATTTGAACAATTTGTTTGGAAGCTAGCGGCTTGCCAAATTGGACTCTGTTCTTTGAATATTCTAAAGCTGCTTCCCAACAAAACTCTGCAGCCCCAAGTGAGCCCCATGCAATTCCATATCTTGCATAATTCAAACAAGAAAAAGGACCTTTGAAACTTTGAACTTCAGGTAGCATATTTTCGTCTGGTACAAAAACATCCTCCATAAAAATTTGACCTGTAATAGATGCTCTTAAAGCAAACTTACCCTCAATTTTTGGAGTTGTTAAACCCTCCATTCCTTTTTCTAAAATAAAGCCCCTTAAAACACCGCCTTCATCTTTTGCCCAAATAATTAATACATCAGCAATTGGTGAATTGGTTATCCAAGTTTTTGATCCGTTTAAGAGATAGCCATCTTCAGTCTTTTTTGCATTTGACTTCATTGACCCAGGGTCTGAGCCAGCATCTGGTTCGGTTAAACCAAAACAACCAAGAAGCTCTCCTTTTGCCATTTTTGGAAGATACTTATCTTTTTGATTATCTGAACCAAATTCATATATAGCATTCATAGCCAAAGAAGTTTGAACGCTATAGGCAGATCTGTAGCCTGAATCAACCTTCTCAATTTCTCTTGCAATTAAACCATAAGCAACATAACCAACCCCTGCACATCCATAACCTTTTATGGTTGCCCCAAGAAGACCAAGCTCTCCTAGCTCATGGTAAATATCTCTATCAAATGTTTCATTTCTATTAGAAAGTAAAATTCTTGGCATTAAAGACTCTTGGGCATACTGCTTTGCTGTATCCTTAATAAGAAGCTCTTCTGATGTTAATTGTTTATCTAATTGCAGAATATCTAAGTTATTCATAAAGTCCTATATTTTTTCTATTCTAATAATACCAAATCTTGGTGAAGAGAATTCAATATCATCATCATTAAGAGTTTGAGAAACTATCTTAATCATATTAACACTGTTACCACATATTATTATGAGGGGTATGTCAGTTTGATGTTGATAGCAAAAATCTATCACATCATCCTTAACCTCATGATGCCTTACACCATGAAGATCTAAATGTGTTATTCCTCTTTCTTGAAAAACGTTCATAGACTATTATTGCAGTTACATAATATAAATTTCAATACATGGCTAAACTTCATTATTTTTATTCAACAATGAATGCTGGTAAATCCACTTCACTTCTTCAATCAAATCATAACTATCTTGAAAATAACTTAAATACTCTTTTATTTGTGCCTAAAGAAAATGAGGATTTTAATAAAGGAAAAATTGTCTCAAGAATTGGACTTGAAGCTGAAGCCATAATAGTTAATTCAAAATATAACTTTTATGAAAATATTAAAAAGCTAAATAGTAATGTTATTCATTGCATTTTAATAGACGAGGCTCAGTTCTTATCAACAAAACAAATTCATGAGCTAAGCGAGGTTGCTGATTCATTAAACATTCCGGTTATGTGCTATGGAATTAGGACAGATTTTAGAGGAGAGTTGTTTGAAGGGAGTTCAGCCCTGCTTGCTTTAGCTGATAATCTCATTGAACTTAAGACTGTTTGTTCAGAGTGTCCTAGAAAAGCAACTATGGTGGTAAGGCTTAACGAGGAAGGTCAGATTGTCACTGAAGGCTCGCAGGTCCAGCTTGGTGGGAATGATGTTTATAAAGTAGTCTGCAGAAGACATTTTAGAAAATTAACTAATTTAATATAAAAAAGGAATGATAATGAATTATCAAAACAAACAGTGGCTTTTAGATAAAAGACCAAATGGAATGCCTGAAGATGATTGCTGGAAGCTTAATAATCAATCAATTACTAGTATTGGTAAGAATGAAATTTTAATAAAGGTAGATTTTTTGTCTATTGACCCTTATATGAGAGGAAGAATGAATGACTCTAAGTCATATGCAGACCCTGCAAAACTTGGAGAGCCAATGACGGGTGAAACAGTTGGGACTGTAGTCGAAAGCAATTCTTCTAGATATCTTGTAGGAGATAAGGTTTGTGCTCACCAAGGGTGGCAAACATATGTAAAAGTAAGTGACAAAGACCCATCATTATTTAAAGTTGCAAATAATAACATCCCACTTCAATCCTATCTTGGTACAGTTGGAATGCCAGGTCGAACAGCTTATTTTGGATTGAATTATGTTGGTAAGCCAAAAAGAGGTGAAACCTTGGTGGTGTCTGCAGCCTCTGGAGCGGTCGGAACAGTTGTTGGTCAGTTAGGAAAGGAATACGGCCTTAAGGTTATTGGCATTGCTGGTGGTGATATTAAATGTAGCTATGTAAAAGATGAGTTAGGGTTTGATGCTTGTATAGACTATAAATCTGAAAGTTTTGTTACAGATCTTCAAAATGCATGCTCTGATGGTATTGATATCTATTTTGAGAATGTTGGTGGGGATGTAACTAAAGCAATAGCACCTCTTCTCAACCAAGGCGCAAGAGTTCCTATATGTGGTTATATCTCTCAGTATAATTCAACTGATATTATGAAAGCAGAAACACCATTTCATGAAATGGCTAAGTTAAACCCAGTCCCAGAGCATAGATTTTTTGTTAATACCGAATGGTTTGATGAATGGGCAAATGTGACTGCTGAGTTATCTGCTTTAGTCCAAGAAGGTAAGGTGATCTATAGAGAAACTATAACTGAGGGTTTTGAGAATGCGCCACAAGGGCTAAGAGATGTTTTAACAGGTAAAAACTTTGGAAAGCAAATAATCAAAGTATAAAGTTATAGGTATATATTGCCCTGCATATACTTAACTGCTTTGCCGCCAATAATAACCCTGCTATTTTTTTCTTCGCAATAAAGAGCTCCACCTCTTTCTGATAACTGCTTTGCATGAAGTTTCTTTTTACCAAGCTTATCAGACCAGTATGGCGTTAGTGTTGTATGAGCAGAACCTGTTACAGGATCTTCATTAACCCCAGTTGATGGGAAAAAACACCTTGAAACAAAATCACAATCACTTCCTTCAGCAGAAATAATAAGCCCTCTTTTGTTTATATTTTTTAATAAAGAAAAATCTGGTTTTAAACTTTTAACAAGCGCTTCGTTATCTAGAATAGCTAGTATATCGTCCCTACCCTCATATAACTCAATTGGAGGAACTCCTAAGACTTCAAGAACTTCTTTATGCATAGAGTTATTCCTAAGAGTATCTCTAGGAAAATCCAATAACAAAAGGTCGCCACTGACATTAACCTTAAGCTGCCCATTAGTTTTTGAATTTACAATAAACTCATCTGCTGATTTATTGATGAAATTGAAATACACAAAGGCAGAAGCTAGAGTGGCATGACCACATAAATCAATTTCACATGATGGTGCAAACCACCTTATGAAGTAGGCACCTGATTCTTCTCTTATAAATGCAGTTTCAGATAGATTGTTTTCTTGTGCAATTTTTTGCATTAAACCGCTATCATCAATATCTGAAAATATTACAGCTGCAGGGTTTCCTGAAAATAGCTTATCTGCAAATGCATCAATATAATAAATCGGAATTTTCATTCTTTTATTATATTGAATAACTAAAGAGTTAGTCTAATTTGAAAGAGCTTCTTTAACTGCCGGATGAACAATCTCACCTCTTCTAATATTTAATCCATTAGCAAGATGTTTGTTATCTTCTAAGGCTTTATCAATACCTTTATTGGCTAGCTCTTCAACATATTTGAGAGTAGATTTATTTAAAGCTTGGGTTGCAGTCAAAGGAACCGCCCCTGGCATATTTGTAACACAATAATGTATAACATCATCAATGGTATAGGTTGGATTGTCGTGCGTTGTGGGTTTGCTTGACTCAAAACAACCACCCTGATCTATAGAGATATCAACAAGCACAGCACCCGCCTTCATGCTTTTAAGCATTTCAGTTTTAATAATTTTAGGGGCCTTTTTACCAACGACATATACGGCTCCAATAACTAAATCAGAATCTTTAAGTGCCTCAGCAATAGCATGCTCTGATGAAGCTATATACTCAATATTGTTATTACCATAGGTCTCTTCAAGCTCAGACAGCCTAGTCTCAGATAGATCAATAATCCTAACAAAAGCTTTACTTGCTATAGCTTGATCTAGAGCTTCTGTTCCAGCAACTCCAGCTCCAATAACAGTAACAACTCTTGGCTCAACGTCCTTAAATGCTCCTATAAGAGTGCCTACACCGCCGTTTGGTTTTAGGAGATGGTATGAGCCAACAACAATGCTCAACTGACCAGCAATAGCGCTCATCGGTGCGAGTAGAGGTAAAGATCCATCTTCTGATGTAACTGTTTCATACGCAATCCCTGTAACACCAGTAGCAATCAGTTCTGCAGCTTGACTTGGATCCCCAGCTAAATGAAGGTAAGTGAAAAGTGTATGACTTTTATTAAGATAAATAAACTCTGATGGCATTGGCTCTTTAACCTTTACAATCAAGGTGGCTGATTTATAAACTTCCTCAGCTGAATCTAAAACTTTGGCTCCCGCTTCAATATATTGATTGTCATCAAAGCCAATAGAAGCTCCTGCCCCACTTTGAACAAAAACATCATGTGAATTATTTGTGAGAGATTTTACTGAATCTGGTGTTAATGAAACACGAAATTCATTATTTTTAATTTCTTTAGGAATGCCAATATTCATGTGTGTACTATATCAAATATATGTAAATAATATACATTTCAAATCTCACGCTTAAGTGTTCAAAAAAAGTAATTATTTAAATGATGGACATGGATGCTTCATTTTACGTTTTTTTCTTGTATCACAAACAGAAATTTGAATCATTTGCTCTTTCCAATCTGAGTAGTCACTATCACTCACCTTAAATTGCCACAATTTTCTTATATGGTAAAGACTATCATTTCCTGAGATAGCTAATTGAAGAACCTGGATAGGAGTTCCGTTTAATATACAGGTAGTCTCCCAAAATAAAGATTGATAGCCGTTTCTATCAAATTTATCTATATCTTTAGAATCAAACTTGGAACAAGCCTTTTTACCTGGTTTATCTTGAATATTCCTAAACCGATTAAGGTCGCTATAGCTTCCTGATAAAATATTAACTGTAAAAGTGTCCTTTGTGATAAGTTCAATACTGGCCCATGTAGTGCTTTTAAGACCATTTTTCTCTTTATAATAAGCCTTGTAAATTTCAGTGCTAGGGGGTTCAACTAATAAGTTTTCACCTTTAAAAAGCTCGTTTGATAATGCAAATTGTGTAAAAAAGATAAATGCAAAAAGATAAAAATTTTTCATAATTATAAACTGATGGTGGAGCTAGGCGGGATCGAACCGCCGACCTCTTGCGTGCCACGCAAGCGCTCTCCCAGCTGAGCTATAGCCCCCAATTATCAGTATGTTACCTAACAATAATTTTTAAGTAAATTAATACTTAATCTAAATCTGTGACATCTCCAGGAACTAGAGAAATAAAGTCTAAATTATTTAAATCTGAAGCAGCGTTTTCAAGCCTTATCTTGGGCTCAATTGTATCTTCATCGGTAAGAGTAAAGGTTGCCCAATGCATTCCAAAACCCTTTTCAGCTTGTAGATCTAACATTATTTGTACAGCCTCCTCTGGATTTACATGACTATCTGACATGAACCATTCAGGGTCATAGGCTCCAATCGGAATGAAAGCATATTTAGGAGCTCCCAATCTCTTTCTTGTTTCTATAAAATCATTTGAGTATCCCGTATCACCAGCGTGATAAATCGAGTAATCGCTGTGACTTATATACCAGCCACCCCAAAGGCTTTTATTTCGATCAAATAAAGATCTTTTAGACCAGTGCTGTACAGGAGTGAATGTAAATTCAAAATTTTTATCCTTAAATGACTCCCACCAATCAAATTCATAAACATTATTAATTTTATTTTTTTTAAGCAGCTTTTTATCACCAGATGGAACAAAAAATATTGCATCTGGGTGAAGGGCAGAAATTTCTTTCAATGATCTTGTATCAAGGTGATCATAATGATTATGGCTTACTGTAACAAAATCAATATTAGGTATATCTGTAATTTGCAGTGCAGGAGGTATTAATCGTTTGGGACCAAAATTTTTAAGTGGCGATGCTCTGTCTGAGAAAATAGGATCAGTTATGATAGTTACGCCAGATTTTTTAATCAAAAAAGTAGAATGCCCTATCCAAATTACATAGTTATCATCATTTAATAAATCTATACTTTCCCACTGATTTGATAATTTGATTTTAGTTATTTCAGGCTCTATGTCTGAACCCATCCATTCAAGCATTTGACCTAGTGATTTTTCCAAAGCCTTGCCATTGGAATTTTTAAAATCTGCAGAAAGATTGAATGAGGTGAATAATATAAGCAAACTAAATAGTATCTTAAGCATAGGTGTTATATAGGAGTTATTTTTTAATAGCTTTTTTGGCTTGATTCTTAATAAATGCATTTAATAAGAATATTTTCACCCTTTGTGTTCTAGCAAATAAGTACTTATAGAATTTCATACAGACATCTTAACCCAAAAAAAAGGGCTGCAAAAGCAGCCCTTTTAAATTCAAAGTTCGATTAGAACTTAACTGTCACATTAACGTACCATGACTGTGAACCCCAAGTTCTGTATGCAGGGTCAAAATCATTAGCAAATGTTTCAGGGAAGAATGTTGGATCTTCATCAAGAAGATTATCAACACCAACTCTTACAGTTGCATTGTAATCACTTAGGTACATACCAAATTGTGCATCTAAGTATCCAATTGCGTCTATATCACGAACATCTTCTTCAACTAATAAACCAGTAGCAGCAACTTTTGTTGGGCCTTCGTTAGCAACACCTTTACCTTCACCGAAGTATTGGTATGTTACTGAACCAAACATGTCGTTCTGGCTCCACTGTAAAGAAACATTAGTTTTGAAATCAACATAGTTATCTCTGTCTGAACCTGAGATGTAACCAGCCATTTCTTCAACGTCTCCATTAGCTTTAGTAGTTGTAACGTTATCTAACCATCTTGCATCAGTAGTTAAAGCAAAGTCACCATAACTAGTAGACCAGTCATAAGTAGCTCCAGCTTCAAGACCTGAAGTTTCAAGCGTTCCAACGTTATTTGTAGTATCTCTTAAGTCTGCTACTGTACCTGAACCAGTACGGTCTACAAGATCACAATATGATGCTTCAGCACCTGTGTAACAACCATTAAGAATTAACTGAGCACCGATACTTGAAATCTGATTTGTGATTTCAATGTCATACCAGTCAGCAAATACTGTTAAACCTTCAACAGCTGCTGGAGTATAAACAACACCAATATTAGTACTTTCTGATTCTTCAGGTTGAGTGTTTGCATTACCACCAACTGTTATACGAATCTGTGTATTTGGTTGCTCAAATCCATTAGGAACACCTGCAGCAGCACAAACACCAGTTTGTGTACCATCAGCATTACCTGTGAAGTTATCAGCAGATACATCACAAGGGTCAGATAGATCTGGGTAGCTATCGCTATTTCCACTATATAAAGCACCAATTGATGGAGCTCTGAAGCCTTCTGAGAATGATGCTCTAACTTTTAATTCTGAAGTAGGTGTATATAACACTCCAACTTTAGTATTAGTAGTAGAACCAAATGTTGAGTAATCAGAGAATCTTGAAGCAACATTAACCTGAACCATGTCAGTAACATCAACAACAACTTCACCATATACTTCGTCTACTTCAATATCACCACTAACTGGTTGTGAAGCATTACCTGAAGATAATCCTTTAGATATGAAAGCATCCGGGAAATTAAATCCTGATTCTTCTCTGTGCTCATAACCAAAAGCTACCATAGCTCCATAAGCCTCACCTGAGAAATCAACACCATAGTTAACCATATCATTTCCACCTAAATCTTTAGCTTGGAAAGAAATAGCTCTAACCATTTCAGGAGTAATTGAACCTGAGCCAGACCATAGGTTATTACCTATGTAAGCACTATCAGGACCTTGACCGCCAAAAATGTTTAGACAAGTAACACCGTTTCCATCAGGACCACAGTCTGAAGATAATGATCTTCTGATAGCACCAGTGTCTAATAGACCACCAGTTGTTTCAGAAGCATTATTAGTTGCTGATGAATAATAAGCTGTATAGTCATAACCACCAACTTTACCTTCTAATGAAAGACCAAATCTGTATGTTTCAATATCTTGGCTAAATTGTCTGTTTCCAGCTTCAAGCATTCTTCTTCCGAACCAACCTACTGCGTAGTTACCTTCGCCTAGAGTTGCATCATCACAAGTTCTGCCATCATTAGTTGTTCCACCTAGACCACAAAGCTCAATTCCAAATGGGTTGAAAGGCTGGTTAGCACCGATACCTTCATCTCCACCAAAATCACCAAAACCATAAAATAATGGAGTCGGAGCTAGTAATTGGTCTGATTGTCTTTTCTGATAAGTAACATTCATGTTAAATGTTGTTTCATCATCAAGCTTGTATGAACCCTTCATGAATGCATTCCATCTTTCGTTTGGAGTTTCAATGTAGTTGTAAGGGTTGTAGTTAAATCTGTCATCAGGGCTAGTCCAGCATCTGAAATCAGTAGCTGCATTAGTTCCTGGAGTTCCTTCAGTAACTGTAAAGTTTGAACAGTCACCAACAACACCGCCGTAGGCAAATCTACCTTGAGGTGTACCTGAAGAACCACCACCAGCTGGAGCTGCAGCAGTTTGAGGTCTGTCGCCATTACCTAGCTGACTTAAGTCAACGTGTGATAATCCTGCTATAAATGAACCTTTATCTGAAGAAGCACCCATAGTCAAAGACATAGTCTCAGCTTGGCCGCCACCATCAAAATATTCACCAGTCTGGTATGAAGCCTCTACGCCTTCAAACTCATCCTTAAGAATAATGTTTATAACACCTGCTATAGCATCTGAGCCATAAACAGCTGAAGCACCATCTCTTAGAATCTCAACTCTTTCAACCAAAGCTGAAGGGATAGAGTTCAAATCAACAGAAGCATTAGCTCCGCCACCTGAATTAACCCATCTTCTTCCGTCAACAAGAACTAAGTTTCTTGATGATCCTATATTTCTAAGATCTAACCTAACAGCGCCTGAGCCACCGTTATTATAGTTTCTGCTTAGACCAGAACCCTGTCCTGGAAGTTCAAGCAAGATCTCACCGATTGAAGCTTTACCTGTAATAGCAATATCTTCTTGTGTTATTTCTGTAATAGGAGCAAAAGAATAAAGATCTGAACCTTTAATTTTTGAACCAGTTACAACAACCTCTTCAACATCTGCGTCGTCTTGAGCAAATGAGAAAGGAGCTAACATAAGAGATGATACTAAAGCTAAGCTAAATAAATAACTATTCTTATTCATATTTTTCCCCAATAGTTTATAAAAATTACAGCACACAAACACAAAACGTCTCAGTATTACTGCTACTAAGCCTTAATTGTTAGAGAAAAATGAACTTTTGTCAAAACAAATGAAGCATTAAATGAACATTTATGCCTAATAATGGCAAAAAAACCTCAAAAACATCAAATTTAAGCTTTTTGGGTTAAATATTATACATTTGAACCTTTTGGATATGTGTTTTTTATCACTTTATTTATAGCTTTAGTTAATATTAATAACACAAGCGAATCTATTTTCATTCTTTATATATATAATGCATAAACATCAAATAACTATAGGTAGTATTTAAATGGAGCTTTTAAAAAATAAAAAAATCTTAATCACAGGATTGGCTAATAAATATTCAATCGCATCAGGTATAGCAGAGGCGATGAGAAGAGAAGGTGCTGAACTTGCATTCACTTATCAAAATGAACGGTTGATGAAAAATCTTAAACCAATTGCAGAGTCACTTGGCTCTAATATTCTTATAGAGTGTGATGTCTCATGTGATGAATCACTCAAAAATGCATTTGATAACCTTTCAAGGCACTGGCCTAAATTTGATGGATTAGTTCATTCAATAGGATTTGCACCAGGAGATCAATTAAAAGGAAACTTTGTAGATGTTACAACAAGGGAGGGATTTCAAATTGCTCATGATGTAAGTTCGTATAGCTTTACCGCATTAGCAAAACAAGCAAAGCCTATGTTGAATGAAAGTTCTGCCCTTCTCACCCTCTCATACCTTGGTTCTGTTCAAACCTTACCTAACTATAATGTTATGGGTTTAGCTAAAGCAAGCTTAGAGGCAAATACTAGATATCTTGCAGCTTCTATGGGTAGAGACAATGTAAGAGTTAATGCAATATCTGCAGGTCCTATAAAAACATTAGCTGCTTCAGGTGTGAAGAATTTTAGAAAGATGCTTTCACAGCATTCAGATAGAGCTCCGCTTGGAAGAACTGTAACAATTGAAGAGGTTGGAAATGTAGCTGCATTTCTTTGTTCAGATTATGCAAGTGGTGTAACTGGAGAAATAACATATGTAGATGCTGGCTTTAATACTGCTGCAATGCCGCTATGGGAAAGTGAAGATTGATATCTAATTTTTATGAACAAAAAATACTTCCGAGGTTATGCAATTGCTGTTGCGGTCTCGGACCAATAGAGAAACAGAGAAAAAAAATAGTTCCAAGCGCCAAAGGTGTTGTTCTTGAAATTGGAATAGGCACTGGGCTCAACTTACCCTTTTACATAAAAAATAATGTGTCGAAAGTCATAGGTCTAGATCCATCTGAAAGCTTAACCAAATATGCGAAGATTGCTGCAAAAGATGCAGGTATAGATTTAGAGCTTATTCATTCAGGTGCTGAAAATATAAATCTAGAAAATGATTCAATTGATACTGTTTTGATTACTTATACTTTATGCACTATCCCAGATATTGAGAACTCTGTTTCTGAAATAAAAAGAGTTTTAAAAAATGATGGTGAACTTATTTTTTGTGAACATGGAAAAAGCCCTGATAGGTATATAGCAAATATACAGAGTTTTATTAATCCGATATGGGGCATTATTTTTGGTGGTTGCAATATTAATAGAAACATCCCAAAAATTATCCATGATGGAGATTTTAAAATAGATTCAATGGAGCAAATGTATCTCCCTGGTACACCTAAATTTGTTGGTTATAATTATTGGGGCGTGGCTAAAAAATGAACACACCTGTTGTAATTGGTATCAGCTCTATTCAACAAAAAGGTTCTTACGATGAGCTTGATGAGGCTTTAACTCTTATGGAAAAAGCAACTCAAAAAGCCATATCTGATTCAGGTAATACTAATATTACAGATTATATAGACCAGATACAGATACCAAAAGGATTTTGGAAATACAGAGATCCTGGCAAGTGGATTGCAAAAAGAAATGGTATAAAGTCTGCAAAAACTACTGTAACTAAAATTGGTGTGCTGCAGCAAAATTTAATTAACACTGCATGTAAAGATATAGTTAATGGCAAAATTAATGCATCCTTAATAATAGGAGGCGAATCTAGATATAAAAAAATTCAAGCCTTAAAAGAAAATAAAGTTTTTGTTGAGACTGAACTAAATACTAACCCAGACTATTATGTAAAAGCAGATTCCGATCTTCAGACCCAAGATGAAAGAGATGAGCTTGGCTTAATGGCAGTTGGTTATTACGCAATATTAGAGACTGCCTACAGAGCGCAAAAAAATCTATCAATTCAGGAGCATAAAGAAAAAATATCCGCGCTTTATGAAATTTTTTCAAAAATAGCAAAAGAAAATCCGGATGGCTGGTTAGATAAAAGTTTGGCTGCAAGTGAAATAATTAAAATTTCTAAATCAAATCCATTGCAAGCACTGCCCTACAATAAGTTACATTGCACCACATGGAATGTAAATCAAGCATCAGCAATCATTATATGTAGTGAAAATCTTGCAAATGATTTGAATATACCATTAAGCAAGAGAGTCTACCCTCTCGCATCATCTGAATCGAACCATATGATTGCACCCATACAAAGACCGCATTTAAGTAAATCATATGGGTTGGATTTAGCAGTCAAATTTATAAAAGGTGTATGTAGAGATAATGACATTAAACCTAATCTATATGAGTTATATAGCTGCTTTCCAATTGCCGTTCAAATGTTTAGTGATTCTTTGGGCCTAAGCGAGAATCAGAACAAAACAGTCACTGGGGGAATGTCTTTTGCAGGCGGTCCATTGAATAATTACATGATCCACTCAACTGTAAAAATGCTGAGTAAAATAAGAAGTGATCATTCTAATATTGGATTAGTTACAGGCGTTTCTGGAATGATGACAAAGCAAGCATTAGCTTTATGGTCAAAAAAACCATTAATAAATTTTATTACTAAAGATGTTACCAAAGAGGCTAAGTTAGAAGAAATACCTGTTCAAATGTCAGCAGAGTTTGAGGGGATGGCTACGATAATTGGATATACAATCTTTAAAGATAATAATGGCGAGCTAAAAGCTGTAATCTTCAGCGAGGATTCCAAAAAGAAAAGAAAAGTACTAATATCTAATGACAAAGAAACATTAAAAAGCATGGGAGAAGAAGAATGGGTAGGAAAGAATATAAAATTCAAGGGAAAGTATTTAGTCTCGTAGCTTTATGTTTATTAGCATTTAATATATCGGCGTCTATAGATATAAGTATTGCTAACCATAAAGAGCATTTTTCTAAAATAGCACTAGAAATATGGGATAATGCAGAATTAGGCTATCAAGAAATTGACAGCTCTAAACT